>Ga0209278_1000153_pt1 | contig 86459 bp, 75 predicted proteins | sample JI81BgreenDNA_FD_187504 | JGI IMG/M metagenome (GOLD analysis project Ga0209278, IMG submission 187504) | Wastewater effluent complex algal communities from Wisconsin, to seasonally profile nutrient transformation and Carbon sequestration -... | ecosystem: Engineered > WWTP > Effluent > Algae... | reverse complement strand
TTGACGGATTATTTGAGGCTCAAAATATTTATTTGAAAGATAATTTGCTTCAATCCATTCATGATTTAAAACAAAGTGATTATAGTTTTGCGTCGGCATCTGGTGAGTTTAATGATCGTTTTGAATTGGTGTTTACTAACAGCGTTTTAAACTCTCCATCGCTAACTTTTGATCAGTCGGTGATGGTTTATGTAGACAATGGCGTCATTCGCGTGAAGTCCTCATCAAATGCATTACAAAAAGTAGCCATCTACGATATTCGTGGGGCTTTACTCGGAACGCAAAACGCAACAGGAATGGAAGTTTCGTTTAGTAATTCTATGTTTGCACAACAAATACTTTTGGTCAAAGTAACCGATGAATTCGGTAACACTTTAACAAGAAAAATACAGTATCCTTAGAAAGTAATCTAAGAAATTAATAACAAAAAAATCGGCAAGAGTGTATTTTGTCGATTTTTTTGTGTTTATATCGGTTTTGTTAATATGGCGTTAACGCGGTATTATTTCTTTTATTAATTTAACACATTAATTAACCCAATTTTTTAAATTATGATGGATAACTACAATTTATTGAGTTTGTTCGCAAGAACTAAACTCAAGTCAAGGGATCCCAATTCAAAACATTATTTTGAAATTTTCCTTGATGGTTTTCACAAACTGCATTTTTTTGCAGTTTTTGCACTGCTTTATTGTGCTAATTTAAATGCACAAGTGTCTTCGTATTCATTTAGTACAGTATCTGGTTCGTATACTGCAATTACTGGCGGTACACTTCATGGTACTGCGGTAGATGATGCGAACTATTCATTTACTTTACCATTTACTTTTACTTACAATGGTACTGGGTATACTGTTGCACGGCCCACTTCTAATGGATTTTTAGTTTTGGGAGGTAGTGCACCTTCAACAACTAATTATACGCCATTGTCTTCAGGAACAACAAATTTTGCTATTGCAGGTTTTGCAAGAGATTTAAATTCAACTATACGTTCAGAAGTTTTAGGGTCAGCACCAAATCGAATATATGTTTGCCAATGGTCAAGTGTTTATCGTTATGCTGTAGGTGCTTCTGAAAATTTAAACTTTCAGGTACGTTTATATGAAACTACAAATCAAATTGAAGTAGTGTATGGTTCGTTTTCTACAACCAATACGACTATTGGTACAGGTCCTGTTCAAGTTGGATTAAGAGGAAGTGCTACTACAGACTTCAATAATAGAACTACAACTACAAATTGGGCCTCGACTACTGCAGGTACATTAAGTAGTGCAACTTGTGCATCAACAGTTGCTGTTTCTCCAGCTAATGGATTAACTTTTAGATGGTCACCACCAATCCCTTGTTCAGGGACACCTGTTGCTGGAACTGTGGCTCCAGCAAATCAAAACTTGTGTACGGGATCTTTGCCTTCGGCATTAACAGTGTCTGGGTTTTCTTCTGGTGTCACAGGCTTGTCATTTCAATGGATACAGTCTACCAACGGTGGTGCTAGTTACGGTCCTGTAGTGGGGGGTACTGGTGCAACTACTACCACGTATACACCACCTGCCTTTTCGGGTACGCCAATTTTATATGCTTGTCGTGTAACTTGTGCCAATGGGGGTGCATTTGCTGATTCGGCTCCTGCTTCAGTTTCAGCACCTGCCAGTCCAACCACACAAGCTACTTTATTAGCGACTACAACAATTACCTATAATGGTGCTTCCATGAGTTGGACCAACGGTAATGGTGCGCGTCGTGTGGTATTTTTGAGTGATTCTCCTGTAGTTGATCCTGTCAATGGAAATTTCGCTGCCTACACTGCTAATACCGTGTATGCTGGAACAGGACAACAAGTTATTTTAGACGGTACGGGTTCATCGGTATCTGTAACAGGTCTTGCATTAAATACCACGTATTACGTAAAAGTATTTGAATATTTACGTTGTGGTTCAGGTCCTTTTGATTATTATTTTAATACTACAACAGGAACCAATAGTATTTCATTTACTACTTGTTCTGCTGTATCTATTCCTTATTCTGAAAGTTTTGAAACGGCAACGGTGCCTAATTTTGCTTCGTGTACTGTTTCAAGTTCACACCCATTAACGCGTTCAACAACTGCTACGGGTGCAGCGCCTAGAACAGGAACGCGCTACCAAAATATTCGTTGGACTCCTACAACTACCAAACTTTTATATTCTGCGGCTTTGAATTTAACAGGTTCATCGTCTTATGATATGGGAGCATGGTATCTAACCGATGGTTTAGGAGGTTGGACTTCAATTCGTTTGTTGGCGAATACAGCACCTTCGGTAACGGGTGCGACTTTATTAACTACAGTTAGTAACCCAACAAATACTTCGTATCAACGTATTAACGGTACCTATGTGCCACCTACGACAGGAGTTTATTATTTCATCATTGAGGTAGTGCATACTAGTGCACCCAATGACATGTCAATTGACGATTTGTATGCTATCCCAACTCCTTCATGTTTTGAGCCTACTGCATTGGCGGCGACCAATTTAACTGCATCTTCTGCTGATGTTTCATGGACTGCTCCTGCTACAGGAACTACTCCAGTGGAATATGAATATGCAGTAACTACATCCGCGACTCCACCTACTTCGGGTACAACAACAACAGCAACATCGGTTACAGGAATCACTATTGCTCCTCTAACTACTTACTATTTGCATGTTCGTGCAGTATGTGTGCCTGGAAGTGATTTAAGTTCTTGGGCTACTTCGGCTGGATTCCGTTTTACACCTGGTGATACTTGTAGCTCAGCGATTGACTTAGGGACATTAACAAGTCCTTTGAGTTCTACAACCGTAGGTGCTGCGAATGATTTTAGTTTAGTATGTAATACCAACTCCGATCCGGATTTGATTTATTACATTGATGTACCAGTAAACTATACGTTAGTCATTGGACAAACTGTAAATGGATATGACTCAGAAAACTATGTGTTCTTTGGTGGTTCTTGTCCTGGTGCAACACAAATTGCTTGTTTTGATGATCCAGATATTCAAAATATCACTTGGGTAAATTCTACTGGTTCTACCCAGCGTGTTTGGTGGGTTCAAGACGGATTTTCATCTGGTAACTCAGGGACTTTTACTTTGGCTTGGACATTAACGCCTCCACCAATTATCGTTACAAGTTTTACACCAACAACTGTATGTTCTGCTGATTTAGCGACTACAACGGTAACCATAACTGGTTCTAATTTTACAGGGGCTACACAAGTACAATTAAATGGTGTATCTCAAACCTTTAATGTTGTTAATGATACTACCATTACGGTTACTTTAACCGGTGCTTCAACATCGGGTACATTTAGAGTATTTAATGCCGTAACTTCAGGGACTTCTTCTTCAAGTTTGGTAGTTAACCCAAATCCAACAGTTGATCCGATTACAGGTTCTGCTTCAGATTTATGTATGCCAAATACGTTAGCTTTGTCAAACAATACAGCTTTAGGGGTTTGGTCATCATCTGATACCAATGTTTTAACTGTTGCTAGTAATGGTGTTGTTACAGGTGTTGCTGAAGGTACAGCCAACGTAATTTATACGGTTACGGATAATGGATGTTCTACTGCTGTGACGTATGCTGTTACGGTTAAAGAACCTGTAACAATTACTACACAACCCAGTCCACAAGCCGTAGTAACGAATAATAATACTTCGTTTACCGTGGCTGCAACGGGCTCTTCTTTATCTTATCAGTGGGAAGTGTCTACCGATGGAGGTATTACTTTTGACCCAATCACTGATGGAGGGGTTTACTCTGGGGCTACCACAGCTACTTTAGCTTTGACTGCTGTTCCAGATACTTTAAACGGTTATTTCTATCAATGTGTGGTTTCGGGAGCTTCTCCATGTGGGCCAGAAACATCATTGTCTGTAATGTTAACAGTAGGAAACACGGGTATTGATACTAATCCATCAAATGTCTCTTTGTGTGATACAGGAAATGCAACATTTACCGTTGTACCTTCTGGTGATGTTGAATCTTATCAATGGTATCAAGATGCAGGTATTGGGCCTGAGCCATTGGTTGATGGTGGAGTAGTAAGTGGTGCGACCACAGCTACGCTTACTCTAACTGGTGTTGATACCTCTTATAATGGATATACCTATTATGTAGAAGTAGTTGGACCAGCCAATTCTGTGAATTCAACATCTGCTACTTTATTAGTGAATACTCCAGCTTTAATCACTGCAGACCCAACCAATCAAACGGTTTGTTACTCAGGAGGAACGGCTACCTTTACTTCAGCCGCAGCGGGTACTTTTACAGGTGTTCAGTGGCAATATTCTACGGACAACTCTTCTTGGAATAATGTGGTAAATGCCACTCCAGTAGGAGTGACTTACAATGGGGCAACAACTACCTCATTAACTGTTACAACAACAGCTGCAACACCAGTTTTAGGAACTTATTATTACAGAATGGTGGCTTTAGCATCTGCACCTTGTACTGCAGTTAACTCATCATCTGCTCAATTGTTGTTTAATAACCCTGTGATTACATCACAACCTCAAGCAGCAACCGTATTGGCAGGAAATACTGCTACATTTACAGCAGCCACTTCTTCAGTAGGTACAATTACTTACCAATGGCAGCGTTCAACTACATTAAATGGTACGTATGCGAATGTGGTGAATGGAACGCCAGCAAATATTACCTATAATGGAGCCAACACAGCAACATTATCTGTAATTACTGCATCAAATGCAACAGCAAGTACCAACAACTTCTATAGAGTAATTATCTCCGTAGACGGTTGTGCAGTTACTTCTACTGGAGGACAATTAACAGTAACTAATTACTGTAATTCGGTACCCACAAGTAATGATGGTTCGGGTATAACAGCGGTAGTATTAGGAAGTACCAATTTCACTATTCCTGATGTTACTTACTCTAATCAAACGGCTACTCCGGTATCCTTTATGCAAGGTTCTTCAACCAATATGCAAGTAACTTTCGCAACAGGTTTTACTTATGATAGTAATGTATGGATTGATTTTAATGACGATGGTGATTTTGTTGATGCTGGAGAACTTGTTCGTTCTGGAACATCCACTTCAACGAATCCATCTACTTTGGATTTATCCTTTACAATGCCTATAACGGCTACCGTTGGAAACCACAGAATGCGTTTAGGTACTGCTGATGGAGGTCAAGTTCCACCAAATCCATGTTATTCAGGTTTATATGGAGTAACTATAGATTTTACAGTAACTATAACAGCTGCTCCAAGTTGTGCTGGTACACCTTCAGCACCAACGGCTGCAAGTTCTGCTGCAGTAACTTGTGCTAACAGTTCAATCAATTTGAGTTTGACAGGTGTTCCTGCTGAATTAGGTTATACTTATCAGTGGTATACACGAACTTTACCTTCTGGTACTTTTGAAGCTATTGCAGGTGCTACAACAGCAACTTATGCGTATACCATTGCATCGAGTTCTGAATTTTATGCTACAATAACTTGTTCAAATTCCGGTTTGTCAGCCAATTCAAATACGATATCAGTAACGGCAAACTTCTGTAATTATACTGTTACCAGAAACACTGGAATTACATATAATTCAATTATGAGTTCAGGTTCTACTTATACTTCGTTAACTTCTGCAGATGATGGAAGAACGAATGTTGTAAGTTTAACTGGAACTACTTTCCGTTATAATGGTGCTGCTGTTACTGGTTTCTATGCAACCTCTAACGGTTGGATGACCTTTAACACTGCTCAAACATCTGCAACGTTTACAAATGATTTAACTTCAAGTAGTCAGAATAATGTGCTTGCACCATTTTGGGATGACTTAGTTATTAGAGGTAATTTATTAGCTAATTTGAATGCATCTATGCGTTACCAAATCGTTGGTACGTTAGGAAGTGGTTCAGCAGATATTATCATTGAATGGGCTGAAATGGAACGTTTCAATTTTGGAGACCCAAATATTAATTTCCAAGTTGTCCTTCATGAATCTGATAACTCAATTGATTTTAATTACGGTACTGTTCAATTGTTCAATGGAGCAACACAAAATACCACAAATGGATACTTTAGTTATTCAGTGGGTATGAATGGTACTGCTCCAGCCACTAATGCAACTACAAGTAGAATTATGTTACAAAATGGCAACAACTTCAATTTTGCTTCAACAGCTCAAAATAGTTTAAGAGAATCAATTGATTGTAATACCCAATTGCGTTTTGTACCTTCAGCTACTTTAGTAAGTGGTTCAGCTCCTGCTTCATTAATTCCAGTAAATAATGAACCTGCTGGGGCAATAACTTTAGCGGTAAACAATGATCCTTGTGCCTCTCTTTGTGGTAATGTATATACGAGTAAAAATGCTACAGCATCTACTGGAATAGCAGCTTGTACTGCAACCACGCCAGGTACACCTGATGATGATGTGTTCTTCACATTTACTACCAATTCTACGATTACTAATTATAGAATTGAAGTTCAAGCGTCTACGAATTACAACCCTGTTGTACAAGTTTTAGATGCTTCATTAACCCCTGTAGCATGTTTTAATGCTACTGGATTAGGATTAACTGAGCTTATATCATCAATAACTTTATCATTGAATACTCAATATTATTTGAGAATTTATGATGCTCCTTCAGGAGCTGCTGGTGGAAGTTCTGGAAGCGGTGAATTTGCAATTTGTGTAAGCCAAATTTTACCACCTCCTGCCTATGATGAGCCTGCAGGTGCTTTAACACTAACGGTTGGCACTTCATGTTCACCATTAGCTAGTGTACCTGCTGAAATTTTACGTTCAACAGCTACTTCCGGAATTCAGGTTTGTAATGCTACTACTGCAGGTACTCCTGATGATGATGTTTGGTATAAATTTACTACACCTGCAGATTCTAACGGAATTACATTTAGAGTTAATGTTCAAGGTATTTCTACATTCAATCCAGTAGTTCAATTATTTGCAGGTACTCCTAGCACAACTAACTCTGTAGCTTGTGTGAATAGTACAGGTAATGGTGGTTTAGAAACTATCACAAACTCTACGTTATTACCAAATACGGAATATTTTGTACGAGTTTACAACTCTGGAGCTGGTGCAGCTAATGGTTCGTTTACAATTTGTGCTTTTGCTACATTACCAGTTTGTGTAACTTCACCAACTGCTCCAGTAAATGCATCTAGTGCTTGTGAAACAACTTCTGGAACAACATTATCATGGGGTGCTGTAAATAGTGCCACAGCTTATGATGTGTACTTTGAAGGTAATTTAGTTTCAGCGGATCAAACGGCTTTGACTTGGGTAACACCTGTGTTAACACCAGGAACTTACTCATGGAGTGTAGTGCCTAAAAATAGCTTTGGTGCTGCATCATCATGTTCAACCTTTACTTTCACTGTTTTACCAAACTTTACTCTTTATGCTGATTTGGATAATGATGGTTTTGGTAACAATGATGTTCCTCTTGTATCTTGTACACCTGTTCCAGGGTATGTTTCAAACAATTCTGATTGTAACGATAACATAACATATTATCAAGATAATGATGGTGACGGCTTTGGTTCAACAGTTAAAGTTGCTTGTGGTACTGTTACAAATAGTACTGATTGTAATGACAATTTGTTGACCTATGTTGATGCTGATAACGATGGTTTCGGTACAACAGTACTCGCAGCTTGTGGTTCATCATTCAACACCGACTGTAACGATGCTAATGCTTCCATTCGTCCAGGTGCAGTTGATGTATGTTACGACGGTATCGATAACGACTGTAACGGTAACATCGATAACTTAGGTTTACCTGGAGGTTGTACCCCAATTGTGAGTACAATTCCTTCTGCCACTTGTGGTACTGAAGTTGCTTTCGGAGGTATCGTGTATTCAAGCTGGGTAACTGGTGCACAAGGGTATCGTTTCCGTGTGACAGAAGTGAATCCTGCGGATGATTCTGAAATTCCAGGTACACAAGTGATTGTGGATATGGTATTGCGTAATTTATACTTACACAATTTATCTAACTACAAGTACAATGCGAAGTTTAAAGTTGAAGTAGCAGTACGTTTCAACAACGTATGGCAGCCTAACTACAGCGCACCATGTTTCTTGTTGACACCAACACCTGTTAGCTCAATGATTGGTTGTGGTACTCAAGTGACAGGAATCAATACGCAAATCTTCAGTACATTAGTACCGCGTAGTACAGGATATCGTTACAGAGTTCAGCGTTTAGACAGTGCGTTACAGCCTGCTGGTCCTGTTCAGGAGATTATTTCTGGTATCCGTAACTTTACGTTTGCTTCGGTAACTGATTTCCGTTACGATGCGAATTATAGTGTATCTTGTGCAGTTCGTAACACCGATGGTTCCTTCTTACCTTATGGTCCAAGTTGTACGATTCAAGCACCGAAACATCCAACGACACAAGTTCGTGGTACTCAGTGTAACGATTATGCGGTGACAAGCTACAGTGAGCGTATCTTCGCAGATGCTGTTCAGTTTGCAACACAATATCGTTTCCGTTTGTTCAATGAAGTACAGGTATACGATTTCCAAGTAGACCGTGTATTGAATAACTTCCGTTTGAGTGATTTCCCTGGATTAGTTCCTGGTGAAACTTACTCTGTACAAGTAGCTGTTCGTATGCCAAATCAACCAGATTTCGGTCCATACAGTAAAACATGTACTTTAGTTATTCCAACCATTGCTCGAACAATTGAAGACACTTCGGTAACAGCGGTTGCTTTCGATGCGCAGGTATATCCAAACCCATTTGCAGAGCAGTTCTACTTCAAAGTAGCTACTGCAAGCCAAGAGTCGTTCACCATCCAAGTGTATGACATGATGGGACGTGCAATCGAAACACGTACGGTTAACGCCGACGCTATCGAAACCACTGAAGTAGGAGCCAATTATCCTGCGGGTGTGTACAATGTGATTTTAACACAAGGAACTAACGTGAAAACCCTTCGTGTGGTGAAACGTTAATTCTAGAGATTACATTCATAAATTAGGCCGCTCATTGAGCGGCCTTTTTTATTGTTTTTTATTTTGTGATTTAAGAATAGGGTATGTCGGTAAAAAGCAAAAAAAAAGGAGTTGTTTACAAAAACAACTCCTTTTTAATCTAATAGTATTCTTTATGCTTTTTGTTTATTTCCTTTTAAGAGATAGTATCCGTATACTAAAGCGATAAAAGTTAAAACATATAATTTTGTATCTATAGGTGCTGGAGCAGGGTCACCACCCTCTAAACCTCCACCGTCTCCTTCATCCCCAGGGCCTTGGGCAAAAATGGTCATAGTGTTGAATAAGACTATGCCTAAAACGGTTAAATAAACTAACTTATTTTTCATCTTTACAGATTTTAATGGCACAAAGATAGAATCATTTTTTAATAAAAACTTAAAATCATTAAAATAATCGTTTAAAAAGGACTTAGAAACGATTAAAGTAATCCTTTACTTATTCAGATTCTGATGTAAAAAACAATTTCACACTGGGATATTTACTTTGGGTCATTTGAATAGTAAAATCAGAATCGGCTAGAAACACCAACTGTCCGTATTTGTCATGGGCTAGAAACTTTTGTTTGATACGTTTGAACTCGGCAAATTCCTCATTTTTTGCGTCGTCAGGTTTTACCCAACACGCTTTATGGACCGGAAAGTTCTCGTAAGAACATTTGGCTCCGTATTCATGTTCTAAACGGTATTGAATCACTTCATACTGTAAAGCTCCAACTGTTCCAATGACTTTACGGTTGTTCATTTCCAAGGTAAACAACTGCGCTACCCCTTCGTCCATCAATTGATCAATCCCTTTCTCCAACTGTTTCGCTTTCATAGGATCGGCGTTATTGATGTATCGGAAATGTTCTGGTGAAAAACTTGGAATTCCCTTAAAATTCATCATTTCACCTTCAGTCAGGGTATCACCAATTTTAAAATTTCCGGTATCATGTAAACCCACAATGTCCCCAGGGTACGAAATGTCTACAATTTCTTTGCGTTCGGCAAAAAAAGCATTGGGACTCGAAAATTTCAGGGTTTTTTGTAAGCGAACATGGGTATACGGTTTGTTTCGTTCAAAGGTGCCCGATACAATTTTCACAAAGGCCAAACGGTCGCGATGTTTTGGGTCCATATTCGCATGGATTTTAAATACAAACCCTGATAATTTTTCTTCATCGGGCTTCACCAAACGAGTGTCCGAATCTTTGGGACGTGGGCTCGGTGCGATTTCAATAAAACAGTCCAACAATTCGCGCACGCCAAAGTTATTCAACGCCGATCCGAAGAAAACGGGTTGTAAATTCCCTTCTAAATAAGCATCGCGATCAAATTCGGGGTAGACTTCCTGTATCAATTCCAATTCATCGCGTAATTTGGCAGCTGCTTTTTCCCCAACTACTTGATCGAGTTCGTTGCTTTTTATATCCTTTATTTCGATAACATCTTCAATATTTTTGCGACTATCACCACTGAAAAGATTGATATTCTTTTCCCATAAATTGTAGATCCCTTGAAAATCATACCCCATACCTATGGGAAAACTCATTGGAGTCACCTGAAGACCGAGTTTTTTCTCTACTTCATCCATCAAATCAAAAGCATCTTTACCTTCACGGTCTAATTTATTGATGAAGACCAAAATGGGGATTTTTCGCATGCGACAAACCGAAACCAACTTTTCTGTTTGTTCCTCAACTCCTTTTGCCACATCAATTACTACAATAACACTGTCAACAGCAGTCAACGTTCGATAGGTATCCTCAGCAAAATCTTTGTGTCCAGGGGTGTCAAGAATGTTTATTTTTTTGTCTTTATAGTTAAAAGCCAAAACCGAAGTCGCCACCGAAATTCCTCTTTGGCGCTCAATTTCCATAAAGTCACTGGTAGCCCCTTTTTTTATTTTATTGCTTTTGACCGCACCCGCCTCTTGAATGGCTCCTCCAAAAAGTAAAAGTTTTTCAGTCAGGGTTGTTTTCCCAGCATCAGGGTGAGAAATAATCCCAAACGTTCGTCTCCGTGCAATTTCCTGTGTAAAATTCATAACTTCAAAATTGGCAGCAAAAATAGTGTTTCTTTGCCAAAACCTTATGCAATCCAAGCGGAAAAACACCCGTGCAATAGTGTTAATAAATTTTTGTTAATAGTCGGGTACAACCTTGTGTAATAGTGCTGTTTTGTTACTTTTGTTGATTCATATTTACGCTCTTAAGCGCTTACGAAAAAATAATAATTTCTATGATGCGAATGAAAATAAGCTCTTTACTATTGGTGTTTTTTACCGCATTGTCGGTACATTCTCAGCAACAAAATACAACCAAAGAAGTTCTTTTTACCATTAATGATCAGCCGTATTACACCGATGAATTTATACGTGTATACCGTAAGAATTTGGATTTGGTGAAAGATGAGTCCCAAAAAGATTTGAATCAATACTTGGACTTGTACATTGGCTATAAGTTAAAAGTAAACAAGGCATTTAAATTGGGCTTGCAACAAGGAAGTGCTTATCAAAACGAATTAAAATCCTACCGAACGCAGCTTTCTAAGACGTATTTGATGGATTCAAAAGTTACCCAAGCTTTGATGGATGAAGGGTATGATCGCTTGCAAAAAGAAATAAATGCCTCTCACATTTTATTGATGGTGGATGAAAATGCATCCCCAGCCGATACTTTGGCAGCGTATCAAAAAGCAATGGCAATTCGCGACCGTATTGTAAAAGGAGGGGAAGATTTCGGAGCGGTTGCTGAAGAAACTTCTCAAGACCCTTCAGCTAAAGAAAATAAAGGAAATCTAGGGTATTTCACCGCTTTTCGTATGGTTTATGCCTTTGAAAACGGAGCTTATAAAACACCCGTAGGTAAGGTCTCCATGCCCGTGCGCTCTCGTTTTGGGTATCATTTAATCAAGGTCAACGATATTCGAAATAATCGCGGCGAGATTTCGGTTTCCCATATCATGGTGCTCAAGCCGAAAGAAGGCGAAGATCCGTTAAAAGCCAAAACCAAGATTGAAGAGATTTACCAAAAAATACAGCAAGGTGAAAGTTTTGAGGAATTGGCCAAGCAATTATCCGAAGACAAATCATCTTCTACCAAAGGCGGTTTGTTGAATAAATTTGCTTCAGGTCAGTTGAGTTCTGAAGTTTTTGAAAATGAAGCCTTTGCTCTAAGTAAGGAACAGCCATTATCCAAGCCATTTGAAACAGCATACGGTTGGCATATCGTTAAATTTAATGAAAAGTATCCCTTACGCAGTAAGGATGAAATGAAGTCTGAGTTGGAAACGAAAATTGCTCGCGATGATCGTTCCCGTAAAATTAGCGACGCTTTGGCAGTAAAATTGCGTCAAAAGTATCCGATGAAGCGCGACAATAAGTTGTATAAAGAATTGGTCAAAACGCTGGATGATACTTTTTATAAAGGGGAGTGGAAAATGCCTTCGGATTTGACCAAATACCAAGGGACGCTTTTCACCGTAGGATCAAAGGCGGTTACCGGTGGCAATTTCTTGGATTACCTCTACACGCAACAAAAAAATGCCGCTGGATTGAAACCGGTAGCGAAGTTGGCTGACTTTTATTTCGATCGTTTTGCCGATGAACAACGGGCTACTTACAACAATGAGAATTTAGAAAACGACCATCCCGAATTTGCAGCGATCATGAACGAATACCGTGATGGATTGCTTTTATTTGATTTGATGGAAAAAGAAATTTGGCAACGTTCAAAAACAGATACGGTGGGACTAACCGCTTTTTACGAAAATAGCAAGCAGAAATACGTTTGGAAAACACGTTACGATGCAGAAATATTTTCTTCCACACAACCCGATTTAATGAAAAAAGTCATGGGTATGTTGAAAAAAGGAGCCACCGCACAAGCGATTAAAGATAAATTTAATACGGCCGACAAATTAAATGTCATGATGTATGATGGGGTTTATGAAGAAGGTGTAGATGCACTTCCAAAAAATGTGAGTCCCGACGTAAAAGTAACCGATGTCTCTCAAAAAGGGGAGTATTATTATGTGACACGCATACGAAAAGTCATCCCTGCGGGAATAAAGACATTGGAAGAATGCAAAGGCCGTGTAACCAACGAATACCAACAATACCTCGAACAAAATTGGATCAACGAACTGAAGAAAGAGTTTACCATTAAAGTAAATAATGACGTTTTTGAACGGGTAAAACAACAAATTAAGAAATAAACATCCATGAATAATCTTTTTTCCTTCTTTCGAATCCTCAGTGTTTTCCTTTTTTCCATAGTGGCTGTATCGGCGCAGGAAATTATCCCTGAAAAGCAGCCTGAAAAACCCGTTGAAAATCAGTTTCGCAAAAAACGCATCGATGGTATTGTAGCCACGGTAGGTGATTACAATATATTGGATTCTGAAATTGATAAAACATACCTCGAAATTGAAAGTCAAGGACAATCCACCAAAGACATTACCCGTTGTCAGATTCTTGGGAAATTGATGGAGGAAAAATTGTACGCTCATCAAGCCATTCAAGATTCTATTCAGGTCAAAGATGAAGATGTCAAAGAGCGTATGAACCAACAAATTGACTACATGGTCGAGCAGTTGAAATCCATGGATGCTGTTGTCAAATATTTTAAGAAAGACAATGAAGACGAGTTTCGTACCGAACTGTTTGACATTCTTAAGCAGCAACAGTTGGCCTCTGAAATGACCAAAAAAATTGTTAGTGCAGTTGAAATTACTCCCGAAGAAACCCGCACTTTTTTCAAAAGTCTTTCCAAAGATGATCTTCCGCTCATTGGCGCTGAAGTTGAAGTCGCTCGAATTGTAATCAATCCCAAAGTGAGTGATGACGAAAAGAAAGTGGTTATTGATCGCTTGAAGGAAATAAAAAATGAAGTTCTCAACGGAGCAAGTTTTACCACCAAAGCGGTGTTGTATACCGAAGACCCGGGTTCACGTTCGACAGGAGGTTATTACAAAATGAATAAGAAAACACCTTTTGTTAAAGAGTTTAAAGATATTGCCTTTTCACTTCAAGAAGGTGAAATTTCGGAGCCTTTCGAAACCGAATTTGGATACCATATCATTTACTTGGAAAAAATTCGCGGTCAAGATTTAGAGATTCGTCATATTTTATTAAAACCCAAAGTAACGAGTGCTTCACTTAAAGAAGCGCGTGAAAAAGCGGAGTTGGTGCGCAAGCGTATCGCCGATAAAGAACTGACTTTTGAGGAAGCGGCTCGTAAGTTTTCGGATGAAAAAGAAACGCGTGCCAACGGAGGTGTTTTGATCAACCCGAAAACCCAGGATACCCATTTTGAATTGACCAAAATGGATCCCGAAATGTACGGTCAAGTATCCAATTTGAAAGGAGGCGAAATGACACAGGTGCTTTTTGACGATGACGGTCGCAACGGAAAACGGTACATCATCATGTCAGTTACTTCCAAAATGGAAGAGCATTTGGCAGATTTTAGTAAGGATTACACAAAAATCCGTGAGCTTGCCCTAAAAGAAAAGCAGTTAAAAGCCATCGCCAAGTGGTTTGACGAAAAAATCAAAGAAACGTATATCAAAATCAATGCGGAATACCGCGATTGTAAATTCACCAACAACTGGTTAAAACAATAATTTAAACGCATTCCTATGTCAGACGTAACGGCTATTCAAAATCTTGTCGAAAAACGGAATCAATTAAAAACCGAAATTGGAAAAGCGATTGTCGGCCAAGAGGCAGTGGTGGATCAAATTTTACTCAGTATTTTTTCGGGAGGGCATGCTTTGCTCGTGGGGGTTCCTGGTTTGGCCAAAACCTTAATGGTAAATACGATTGCTCAAGCATTAGGCTTGCACTTCAAGCGGATACAGTTTACCCCCGATTTGATGCCTTCTGATATTTTGGGTAGTGAAATTTTGGATGAAAACCGACAGTTTAAATTTATCAAAGGGCCTGTTTTCTCCAATATTATTTTGGCGGATGAGATTAACCGAACGCCACCCAAAACGCAAGCGGCCCTTTTAGAAGCGATGCAAGAACGCGCCGTAACGATTGCGGGACATAATTATAAATTGGATTTGCCTTATTTTGTTTTGGCTACCCAAAACCCTATTGAACAAGAAGGGACCTATCCTTTGCCAGAGGCGCAATTGGACCGATTTATGTTTGCCATCAAACTTGAATATCCCACTTTTGAAGAAGAGGTTCAAGTTGTAAAATCTACCACCAACGACCAAAAACCCGAAATTAATGCCTTGTTCACGGCTCAGGAGATTATAGATTTTCAACAACTCATTCGCCGAATTCCTGTGGCCGATAATGTGATTGAATATGCTGTGAGTTTGGTTAATAAAACCCGTCCCGGTGGCGCAATGGCCGATGCCTATGTGAAGAATTATTTGGATTGGGGCGCAGGGCCTCGGGCGTCACAAAATTTAATCTTAGCAGCCAAAGCACATGCCGCGTTTCAAGGAAAATTTTCGCCCGATCGTGAAAATGTTCAAGCGGTTGCAGAGGGTATTTTACGTCACCGTATCATCAAGAATTACAAAGCTGATGCGGAGGGAATTACTGAAGAAATGATTATCCAAAAGCTGTTGTAATGGGACGTAAGTTCGTTGCTTGGCTTCCAGAATTTCTCCTTTTTGGTGTGGCTCTTTTTTGGTTTCTCGAGCATTACTTGGGCTCTGGAACCGTTCATTACCCGGCTTTGTTTTTCGGACTTATTATAGGTGTTAGTTTTTTTTGGAAACAACGTATACTTCAATTGCTTCTAGCGGGTAGCGCTTTTATTTTCTCGGGGTATTATGCATATGTTTTCTTTCAAATTTGGACCCAACGTTCCGAGGGACAAGGCATGAATGCCATGCTTTATTTTATACTTATTCTTGTATTAACCACCTTATTTTCGGGTCTTTTCCTAGTGTTTAAAGCCCTAAAAAAGTAAATGGATTTCTAGGGTTTCTTCTATAGTTTGTTATTTTTAGTTAAAAAAATCAACTTATTTTAATTTTTCTTTCAATTTTTCCCTTTTTAATAAAAATCATATAGCAATACTATGGTTTTTGCAAATTATTTCTTCTGATAAAGATATTTGATTAAAAATTTTTTAAAGAATATCGATTTCGTAAATTTGCGTTGCAAACAAATAAACCTTTATATATGGCTTTTGATATTGAAATGATCAAAAAGGTGTACGCCAACATGCCACAACGTGTGGATAAAGCACGTGAATTGGTGGGTCGTCCGCTTACACTTTCAGAAAAGATTTTATATGCTCACTTATGGGAAGGCACGCCCTCACAATCTTTTTCAAGAGGAAAAGATTATGTTGATTTTGCTCCAGACCGTGTTGCCTGTCAAGATGCAACGGCACAAATGGCCTTGTTGCAATTCATGCACGCAGGGAAATCAAAAGTAGCCGTTCCTACAACCGTTCACTGTGACCACTTGATTCAAGCCAAAGTGGGGGCAAAAACCGATTTGGCGGTGGCCAATTCACAGTCGAAAGAAGTTTTTGACTTTTTATCCTCAGTTTCAAATAAATACGGTATCGGATTCTGGAAGCCCGGGTCGGGAATTATCCACCAAATCGTTTTAGAAAATTATGCTTTTCCAGGCGGTATGATGATTGGTACGGATTCGCATACGGTAAATGCAGGAGGTTTAGGTATGCTCGCGATTGGTGTTGGCGGTGCAGATGCCGTTGACGTAATGTCTGGGATGTCTTGGGAATTGAAGTTTCCTAAACTGATTGGGGTTAAACTAACCGGTAAATTGAACGGTTGGACCGCTCCCAAAGATGTAATTTTAAAGGTGGCCGATATTCTAACGGTAAAAGGAGGAACGGGAGCTATCGTGGAGTACTTCGGGGAAGGTGCGATAGCCATGTCATGTACTGGTAAAGGAACCATTTGTAATATGGGTGCCGAAATCGGAGCGACAACTTCAACATTTGGGTATGATGATTCCATGCGTCGTTACTTAATTGCTACAGGGCGTCAAGATGTGGTTGATGCAGCCGATCAAGTGGCCTCGTATTTGACTGCCGATCCAGAAGTCTATGCAAATCCTGAAACCTATTTCGACCAATTGATTGAAATCAATCTTTCAGAATTGGAGCCTCATATCAACGGACCCTTTACACCCGATCGCGGAACACCTGTTTCTAAGATGAAAGATGAAGCGGCTAAAAATGGTTGGCCGTTGAAAGTGGAGTGGGGGTTGATTGGTTCTTGTACCAACTCTTCCTATGAAGATATGTCGCGGGCAGTTTCTATTGTGGAACAAGCTGTAGCGAATAATATTACTCCTAAAGCGGAATTTGGTATTAATCCAGGTTCAGAGCAAATTCGTTACACCATCGAGCGTGATGGTATTTTGGCTGCATTTGAAAAAATGGGAACCAAAGTATTCACCAATGCCTGCGGACCTTGTATTGGTCAGTGGGATCGTGAAGGTGCTGATAAAGGCGAGAAAAATACTATTGTGCATTCGTTCAATCGAAACTTTTCGAAACGAGCCGATGGAAATCCAAATACCCATGCTTTCGTAACCTCTCCTGAGATGGTGGCGGCTTTGGCGATTTCAGGGCGTTTGGACTTTAATCCGATTACCGATACGCTTTTGAATGATAACGGTGAAGCCATTAAATTAAATCCTCCTGTAGGTGATGAATTACCCAACCGAGGTTTTGATGTTGAGGATGCAGGATATCAAGCTCCTGCTGCTGACGGAAGTGCTGTTGAAGTGGTGGTTTCCCCTACATCAGAGCGTTTACAACTATTAGATCCATTTACTCCTTGGAACGGACAAAACATTACAGGCGCTAAATTGTTGATCAAAGCCTTTGGAAAATGTACCACTGACCACATTTCGATGGCAGGTCCATGGTTGCGTTTCCGTGGTCACTTGGATAATATTTCCAATAATATGTTGATTGGTGCTGAAAATGCTTTCAACGGTAAAGCAAATTCAGTGAAAAATCAGTTGACAGGCACCTACGATGAAGTGCCGAAAGTGCAACGAGCATATAAAGCGGCGGGTGTTCCATCTATTGTAGTAGGAGACCAAAACTATGGAGAAGGATCGTCGCGTGAACATGCGGCTATGGAACCAAGACACTTAGGCGTTTCTGCCGTTTTGGTAAAATCATTTGCGCGTATTCACGAAACCAATCTTAAAAAGCAAGGGATGTTGGCATTAACGTTTGCTAATGAAGCCGATTACGATAAAATCCAAGAAGACGATACATTCAACTTTGTGGACTTGACAGCATTCGCGCCAGGAAAACCCTTAACGATTGAAGTGATTCATGCCGATGGCTCAAAAGAGACGATTTTGGCAAATCACAGTTACAATGAGGGTCAAATCGAATGGTTTAAAGCGGGTTCTGCCTTGAATCTTATTGCTGCCGCTGGGAAAGCCTAAACGGTTAGTAATACATTTGCAATAAAAAAACGCCCCTTGCACAAGGGGCGTTTTTCGTAATAACCTAAAACAAAATATAATATGAGCATTATTCTTCAATGGCAATAGCACTTTGCGCAGTGCTTGTTGGGACGTCGGGACGAACGGGTCTGTAAATCTCAGTTATTCCATTACTCCGCACTACAGTATCATAATAAAATTCTACTGAGGTCAACCGATCGACTTCTTTGATGATACAACTTCCCGATACTTTAGCACCCTCAACTTCAAGCGTAATCCATGCGCCAGAAATGGGTTTGTTTTGGGTAAAGTATTGAAACATCGCTTTGGAAATGGGTTCCACCAAGTCTGCTCGAGCATGAAACGTACTCACAATAACCGTGTAACCACTTTGGTACCGAACGATATATTCCATACCATTTTTGCCATAAGCATAAGGCTTGATTGTGTTACCTTGTGCAAAACTTTGTCCCATACTTATCATCCCCATAATAAGAATGATAATGTATCGCATAGATTCGTAGGTTAAGTTACAATTCGATTTGGGGCTGAATTGTTTGAACTTGTTTACTTTCTTGAATCAAGTGTACGAACAATATCGATAAAATACAAATAAAATCGATAAAATGCAATATATTTGTTTATAAATAGTAAAAATCTTACTTATATAAAAATGAGTAAATAAAAAACTCCCCCGGTGTGGAGGAGTTTTATACGATTTAGATCAGGGATTACCCTTGATGCATTCGGTACAATTCGGTGATGCCATTCGGCCATTCGATTTTTTCAAAGTGAAACTCAACAGCAGTAAGTTTTCCTTTTTTGGTTACTATACATTTGCCTGTAACTTTTGCAAAATCTCCATCGATAGTCACCGTTACGGGACCCGAATCATTATTTCGTAATTCTTCCCAATAGTATTGGTATACTTTATTGGCGATATCTTCTTTAATACTTAGTTTGGAATTGTACGTGCTTACAATTATGGTCTCTTTGGGAGAGGTGGCGATGAGTTCCATGCCATTGTAACCGTAGCGATACGTTTTAACACATTGTTCTGTACAAGTGCTTTGTGCTGATGCAAAGGTAGCCAACAACAGCAGCATTAGAGTGATGCATTGTTTCATAGTTAAGTAGTTTGGGATCTAACTTGGGGCGAATGTAAAAAAATAATTTAAATAAAAAACAATAACTCGGTGAATAATAGCATTTTTCGGACAATTTTATGAAAAAAGTCCGATACTTCTTAAGCACCGGACTTTTTTTCTTGAATTAATAACTATTAATAGTACGTATAGCGACGTACTTTTGAAATGTATTTCGCCAGGCGTATTACCTGATGACTGTACCCATACTCGTTGTCATACCAAACATATAACACAATATTTTTTCCATCGCCCGAAACAATCGTCGCATTACTGTCATAAATCGATGGCGCAGATGTGCCTACAATATCGGAAGAAACCAACTCGTTGTTGAGTGAGTATTTGATTTGCTCCACCAGTTCACCCTCTAAGGCATATTTTCGCATAATGTTATTGACTTCCTCAACCGTAGTAGTTTTTCCTACTTCCAAATTCAAAACAACTAAAGAACCGTTGGGTACAGGAACACGAATTGCATTTGAAGTTAGTTTTCCAGCCAAACTGGGTAAGGCTTTAGCGACAGCACTACCAGCTCCTGTTTCGGTAATTACCATATTGAGCGCCGCTGCTCTACCACGACGGTATTTTTTGTGCATGTTATCAACCAAATTTTGGTCGTTGGTGTAAGCGTGAATCGTTTCCAAATGTCCTTTTACAACACCTAGGGTATCTTCAATAGCTTTTAAAACGGGTGTAATCGCATTGGTCGTGCAGGAGGCAGCGGAGTAAATTTTAACCTCATCCGGATTATAATCGTTGTGATTAACACCGTGAACAATATTGGGAACCCCTTTCCCGGGCGCTGTAAGCAATACTTTTTCAACCCCTTTAGACGTCAAATGTCTTTTTAACGCTTCCTCCGTGGTAAACGCCCCTGTATTATCAATGACTAACGCCTCTTCAATGCCGTATTGGGTATAGTCAATTTCTTCAGGGCCGGCAGCGGTAATGATATGTACCGTTGTTCCATTGATGATCAACGCATTATTGTCAACATCGGCCGAAACAGAGCCTTCAAAATCGCCATGTACCGAGTCATAGCGCAACAAGGAAGCTCTTTTTTCCAAGGATTGTGCATCGTTGCGATCACGGGTTACAATAGCGCGTAAACGCAATTGCTCGCCTTTTCCAATTTTACTCATCATTTCACGAGCGAGTAAACGACCAATTCGTCCAAAACCGTATAACACCACATCTTTGGGTTTGATTTCTTGCGATTTTTTAGAATCTTTCAATCGATCAATCACAAAAGCACGCGGATCGTGTACCGCATTGGTATCCATGTGGAATTCGTAAGTCAGTTTTCCTATATCAATACGTGAGGGCGGTAAATCAAGATTTGACAAGGCTTTGGCTATTTCAACAGTATCAAAAACATTAATTGGCTTTTGAATGAATTCTCCCGCATACTCATGCAAGTTCATTACATCGCTAACATTTCGATTCAACAATGGATTGCGGAAAAAGATTAACTCTATGGATTTGTCATACCATAAATCACTCACAATTTTGATGATGTCGATGGCTGCTTTTCTTCGGTCAACTTGAAAAGCAAGTTCCTTTTCGTACTGTTGGTTTGTTGTCATGATTAAATCTTAAGGTGGAGTTGTGTTTTTAAATTTGGTGCAAAAGTAATCAACTATAACGTTTTCGTAAAATTATTTGAAATATTTTTTCAAAAAAAATAGCCACCCGTAAAGTCGAGTGGCTAGTATTGATTTGTATATTTTTTGTTAGATAATGAAACGCAAAATCTGACCGTTTTTAGTAAGTAGACGAACACTTGCACCCTCGCGGTCATCTTTGTTTCCGAGCATTTTGGAAACCGCTTCCACATCCGCCGCATTTGTATTATCAATGCTTAATATGATACTTCCCACCAATTCTTCTTTGTAGGGCAGTAATCGCTCATTGGTTACATTTTTAATCCGTACACCCGATTCAATATTGTATCGTTTTTTGTCGGCTGCCGAAAGATTTTCCAATTCTAAGCCTCTAAATTCTGTATTAATCACATCGTTCTTGACTAAGGTTACGGGTATTACTTTCGTTTGCCCATCACGGATTACTGTCACATTAATTCGGTCGTTGGGACGTTTGGTGTTTAAATACCCCGTCAATTCAGGATAGGTAGTTATCTTTTGGTTGTCCAATTTTACAATGACATCTCCTTTTTTGATGCCTGCTTTGGCCGCTCCCGAATTTTCAATCACATTCGTAATGTAATACCCCTCCGTTTGCTTGATGCCCAGTTCTTTCGCACGAACCCCGTTCAATTCATTTCCAACAGCGCCCAAAACACCCCGTTGTACATTCCCAAATTCCATGATATCTTCAATGATTTTTCGGGTAATGTTGGAAGGCACGGCAAAAGAATAGCCTGCATAACTACCCGTAGGTGACGAAATCATGGTGTTAATTCCGATCAACTCGCCACGCGTATTGACCAAGGCACCACCGCTATTTCCTGGATTGACCGCTGCATCCGTTTGGATGAACGATTGAATCCCATTGGTGTCCAAGTTACGCGCCTTTGCCGATACTATACCTGCAGTTACCGTTGAGGTTAGATTGTACGGATTACCTACCGCCAAGACCCATTCTCCAACGCGAACTTGATCAGAGTCGGCAAAGGTTGCATAGGGGAGTTTTTCATCGGCGTCAATTTTTAACAAAGCAATATCCATTTTCGAATCAGTACCAATCAACTTTGCCTTATACACTTTTTTGTTGTTTAAGGTAACTTCAAGTTGGTTGGCATCTTTTATTACGTGGTTATTGGTCACAATATAGCCGTCTTGCGAAATAATCACGCCCGAACCAGTTCCGATTTGCTCTTGCTGAATTCCACCACGGGCGCCATAGAAAAATTCACGAATCGGGTCGTAAACCGTACGAACCGAAACATTTTTCACGTGAACTACAGTGTGTACGGCTTGATCGGCAGCCGCAGTGAAATCAATATTTTCTGCACCCAAGGCCACATTGCGTGCGTTATACTGGGGTGCCATGGTCACAATTGAATTTCCATTGCGATGGGATTCAAAAAACAGTTTATACCCTACCAACGTGGTTGCTCCACTGAAAAAGGCTATAAATAATAATGCACTATATCGTTTCATATTGCTAATTTTTATCTACTATTTAACCTCAAAATTATAAAATTATTACCCGGTCATTTTTCCTTTAACGCTCGTTTAACATTGTTTGGCGTGCCCGTAATATTTGTAACTTTGTACTTTAGGTTTGTATTACAATGACTATACCCTTTTACAAATACCACGGCACAGGAAACGACTTTGTGATGGTCGATAACCGTCATCTCATTTTTCCCAAAAATGATACCAAAACCATTCAGTTTTTATGCGACCGACGCTTTGGCATTGGTGCTGATGGATTGATTTTGTTGGAAAATGACAATTTGACCGACTTGCCTGCCGGAAAGATCGATTTTAAAATGGTGTATTACAATGCCGACGGTCAAGAAAGCAGCATGTGTGGAAACGGAGGACGTTGTTTAACTGCTTTTGCCAAAAAGTTGGGCATCATCCATGAAAAAGCCACTTTTATGGCAGTTGATGGCTTGCATCATGCTACAATTTCCGATACGGATTTGGTTTCCCTACAAATGATAGATGTACACGAAATTTCTTTTCAACCGGATTATGTTTTCCTCAATACGGGTTCGCCGCATCATGTAACCATGGTCGACGATTTGAATCAGTTCGATGTGAAAAAAGAAGGGGCAGCCATTCGGTATTCAAATTTGTACGGACAGGCAGGCAGTAATGTTAATTTTGTGCAACCTTTGGGGGGTAATCATTTTCGATTGCGAACCTATGAACGGGGCGTAGAAGATGAAACGCTGTCGTGCGGAACGGGCGCTACAGCCGTTGCCATTGCCATGCAGGCGCTAGGGAAAACCGATGCCACTAGGATTGATTTAGAGGTAGAAGGAGGGAAGCTACAGGTTTCCTTTTCAGTGCAGGATGGGAAATATACCCAGGTGCATTTAATCGGACCCGCAACATTTGTATTTGAAGGAAAAATAGAACTATGAGGCAAACATTACGGGGTCATTCGGTTTATCTTCGTGCCTTAGAACCTGAGGATTTGGAGTTTTTATATGCTATTGAAAATGACGAATCCATTTGGGAAGTAAGTCATACCCTCACGCCCTACAGTCGGTTTTTGATACGGCAATACCTCGAAAACGCGCACCAAGATATTTTTGAAGCCAAGCAATTACGCTTAGCCATTTGTTTACAAGAATCCACCACGGCGATTGGCTTGATTGATCTTTTCGATTTTGACCCAGTTCACCGACGCGCAGGAGTCGGAATACTTATCCAAAATGAAGATGATCGCGGAAAGGGCTTAGGGAAAGAAGCCTTGGAGTTACTGATTAAGTATGCTTTTCATCACTTACAATTGCATCAAGTCTATGCAAATATTGGTGCTGAAAATTCCGCGAGCATAGCTCTTTTTACTACATTTGGCTTTCAAAAAATTGGCCTAAAAAAAGATTGGATTTATCGAAACGGGCAATATTTTGACGAAGCACTTTATCAATTGATTCAAAACAAAAACAACGAACATGTTCGCGAATAAGAAAAAACTACTTTATATCCTTGGGGGGTTGGCTTTGCTTGTCGGAATTGCGGGTTACCTGCGTTTTTTTGCATCCAACACTACCTTTAATGAAAATGAAAAATGGGTTACTATTCCCACAGGGTCAACCTTTGAAGATGTCAAAAAAATAATGGCGCCCTACATCAACGGTATGGGCGGTTTTGAAAATATGGCGGCGCTTCGTCGTTACGATAAAAATGTGAAACCCGGTCGTTTTTTATTGGAAAAAGGAATGGGGAACTTTGGTTTGGTAGCCGCCTTACGTCACAACCGACCCGTTAAGCTAACCTTCAACAACCAAGAGCGTTTAGAAGATTTGTGTGTGCGGTTTAGTCAACAGATTGAACCCGATACGACCCAACTCATGAACGTGTTTCGGGATAGTGTATTTTTAAAAGAAAATGGTTTTTCCAAAGAAAATGTGATTGCGATGTTCATTCCCAATTCGTATGAATTTTATTGGAATGTTTCAGCGGAGAAATTTCGCGATAAAATGCTCCAAGAATACAAGCGTTTTTGGAATGCTGATCGGTTGGCTAAGGCTGAAAAATTGGGAATGTCCCCTGTTGAAGTGATTACATTAGCCTCCATTGTGCATAAAGAAACCGTGAAGAAAGACGAACGCCCTCGGGTGGCCGGCGCTTATTTAAACCGTTTAGCTCAAGGAATCTCTCTTCAGGCGGATCCCACGGTGATTTACGCTTTAAAGCTACAGTCGAATGATTTTAAACAAGTAATCAAAAGGGTATTGTATGCCGATTTATCCATAAACTCACCCTACAATACTTATGTCTATGCAGGCTTGCCTCCAGGCCCTATTGCCATGCCCGATATTTCTGCCATAGATGCCGTTTTAAATCCAGAAAAGCACAATTTTATTTTTTTCTGTGCAAGCGTTGATCGGTTTGGGTACCATGAGTTTGCGTCCTCTTATGCCGAACATCAAGTCAATGCAAAACGCTACGCCGATTGGATTAATTCAACGGGTACAACGCGATAACCATGTTTCGGGGGTTGGTTTTATTTGTCATACTCTTTGCAGGGAGTTTGCAGGCACAACAGGAACCGTATGCGTTCTTAAAACCATCCGATACCTTACATCTTCCCCGAAGAAATGCCGTGGTATACTCCACTGCTGGATTGGCATCGTCGGCATTGGTCGGTCTTCATCAATTATGGTATAAAGACTATCCCCAATCGTCATTTCATTTTATAAATGACAATAACGAATGGTTCCAAATGGACAAAGCGGGACATGTATTTTCCTGTTACCATTTAAGCCGGTTGGGAGCCGAATCGTTTCGCTGGGCAGGGATGTCGACCAAAAGTCAGTTGCTCTATGGATCGGCCTCTGCTTTAGCTTTTATGACTGCCGTCGAAGTTTTTGATGGATTTTCAGCCGAATGGGGTGCCTCTTGGGGTGATATTATTGCTAATACTTCCGGGACAGCTTTGTATGTGGGACAAGAATTGCTGTGGAAGGAGCAACGAATTGTACCCAAATTTTCTTTTCAACAAACCCATTTTGCGCCGCAACGTCCCAATGTTTTGGGCGCAAGTTTTCAGGAACAAGTGCTTAAAGATTACAATGGACAAACGTATTGGTTGTCGTTTACCTTGGCCGATTTTTTTAAATCTTCCAAAATTCCACCTTGGTTAAGTGTTGCTTTTGGGTATGGTGCCGATGGTATGCTCGCCGGACGAAGTGAGTCAGCGGCACTTTTAGAAGCGAACAAGTACACACGCCAGCGACAGTTTTATCTTAGTTTGGATATAAATCTAAAGAAAATACGTACAAATAATAGGCTTTTAAAAACCCTTTTTTCTGTTTTTAATGTGGTGAAAATTCCGGCGCCAACCCTTGAATATCAAGCCTCCGGAAAGTGGATTGGACATTGGATTTACTTTTAAGAATTAATTAACTGCCTGATATTCAAGTTTTATATCAAAAAAGGTCGTATATTTGCCCCCGCTAATCAAGTAGTGACAGGACTTGGAAAACACACTTTATGATCAGAAAATGGACGTATTACCTTACCATTTTACTTGTTATCGGATTTATTAGTTCCGCATTCAAACCACTCGATGTCGAAGCACACGATTGGTTTCACATTAGTGAAGATGAGGAGTTGTTGTATCAATATCCCTCTTTAAACCCCTCAGATTACACCCACAATGCCATTCCTTTTACCGGAAAATATTTTATCGGTTTCCGCGAAGCACTTGCTTTTAAGGAATCGCAAGGCAATTACCGTAAAGTGAACACCAAAGGATTTATGGGGAAGTACCAATTTGGCTCACAAACCTTGGCTTCTGTAGGCGTTCATAATCCATCTGCTTTTATGCGTAGTCCTGAAATGCAGGAAAAAGCTTTTATGGCTTTGTTGAAAAAACACAAATGGATATTACAGGACGAAATTAAGCGTTACCGTGGGAAAACCATTGATGGCGTGTATGTTACCGAGTCGGGTATTTTAGCAGCAGCTCATTTGGGTGGACCAGGATCGGTGCGCCGTTTCTTAGAGTCGCAAGGAAAACGCAAATGCCATGATGGCTATGGTACTTCGGTGAAGACCTACATGAAAAGGTTTGGGGGCTACGAAACCCACCAGATTAAAGCCGAGAAAAATCCGAAAGTAAACTAAAAAAATTAACCTCCTAAATGGGAGGTTTTTTTATGCGTTTTTATGAAGGATAAACAAGGTAGGGCGCTTGTCTAAATCTACTTTATTTCGTTTCCAGTCGGCAATGCGAAAGGTTTTGATGTATTCGGTGGGAAGCGTAATATCGGCCGCCACACAGAGCAAGGTGTTGGGATGCAAGGTTTGCATCAAATCGTCCATGAGTTTGTTGTTTCGATACGGCGTTTCGATAAACAACTGCGACTGATTGCGTTCAAGCGAAAGACGTTCCCAAAATTTTAGGGTAGCTTTTTTTTCACTTTTATCAATCGGCAAATATCCGTTGAAGGCAAAACTTTGGCCATTCATACCGCTAGCCATTAACGCCAATAAAATTGAAGAGGGTCCTACCAAAGGAATCACTTGAATGCCCAGTTCGTGGGCTAATTTCACAATAACTGCTCCCGGATCGGCAACGCCAGGACAGCCGGCTTCACTCATCAAGCCTACTGATATTCCTTCCAAGCAAGGTTGAATCATACTGCGGTGTTCCTGCACTTCGGTATGTTTGTTTAACGTGCGAAGGTGTAAAGAGGGTTGCGGTTTTTCAGGGGTAATTTTTTTGATAAATCGACGGGCAGTTTTCTCATTTTCAACCACATAATGATCCAAGGATTCAATAGCCCGTTGCACCGTGAAGGGTAAAACTTCCATGGGGTCGTTATCACCCAGTGGAATAGGGATGAGGTAAAGCTTGCCTTTGGGATTTGATGCCATCAACTCGATTTTTCAAGTAAACGTTGTGCAATAATATCGGTGGCTTCGTCGAGCATTTCATACACCATATCGAATCCATTTTGCAAACCGTAGTAGGGGTCGGGAACATCAACATTGTCGCCGGGGAATAAGGCGTTAAGAATTAAATCGACTTTTTGTTTGTGGGATTCGTTTTTTGCCAAAGCAATTACATCGTCATAATTGGAATTGTCCATGACGTAGATATAATCAAAGGCGTCGAAATCACGAGGGGTAAATTGTCGGGCGCGTTGTTGCGCAATGGAAAGGCCGTTTTTCTCTGCTGTTGCAATAGAACGCGCATCCGGTTGACGGCCCACATGGTAATTTCCAGTACCGGCCGAGTCTACGAGAAATTTGTCTTGCGGTAATTTAGATGCTAAAAGACCCTCTGCCAATGGAGAACGACAGATGTTTCCTAAGCAAACCATCAAAATTTTTACGGGCATGATACTAGGCTAAAAATTTCGCACAAAAGTACGAAACCCAACTACAACGACAACTTTTTGTTGATATCTTCCACAAACTTTTTAAACTGTTTGTCGGTAGCTACAAGGTTGTCGACTGTTTTACACGCATGTAAAACCGTAGCGTGATCGCGATCTCCAATTTGAGCTCCAATATTAGCCAAAGAAGCCTTGGTGAATTTTTTGGCAAAAAACATGGCCAATTGACGCGCTTGTACCACATGACGTTTACGCGTTTTAGATTGTAAAGTGTCTATGTCTAGTTGGAAATAATCGGAAACCACTTTTTGGATGTAGTCGATTGAAATCTCGCGTTTTACATTTTTCACAAACTTTTCTACAATGCTCTTTGCCAAATCGAGGGTAACCTCTTTTTTGTTGAAAGACGATTGTGCAATTAGTGAAATGATGGCACCTTCCAATTCACGTACGTTGGATTTAATGTTTTGAGCAACATATTCCACGATTTCATTGGGCATTTCTACGCCGTCACGGTACAAAATGTTGCGTAAAATCGAAACGCGTGTTTCATAATCGGGTTGGTGAAGCTCTGCTGAGAGTCCCCACTTAAAGCGCGACAACAAACGTTGTTCAATATCCTGCATGTCTACAGGCGCTTTGTCGGAGGTTAAAATCACTTGCTTGCCATTTTGGTGCAAGTAGTTGAAAATATGGAAGAACACATCTTGCGTTCCAGATTTCCCCGATAAAAATTGAACATCATCAATGATTAAAACATCAATCAATTGATAAAAATGAATAAAATCATTGCGGTTGTTCTTTTTTACCGAATCAATATATTGTTGGGTGAACACTTCAGCTGAAATGTACAACACCGTTTTTTCAGGATATTTATCTTTAATTTCTACCCCAATCGCATGCGCTAAGTGCGTTTTTCCCAATCCAACACCCCCAAAAATTAATAAAGGGTTAAATGAGGTTCCCCCCGGTTTGTTGGCTACTGCCAAACCTGCCGAGCGCGCCAAACGATTGGAATCACCCTCCAAAAAGTTGTCAAAACTGTAATTCGGATTTAACTGCGACTCGATTTTAACGTTGCGAATGCCAGGAATCACAAACGGATTTTTGAGTTCGGGATTCAAGTTCTTGTAAGGAGCATCCACATTCTGTGATTTGATCGGACTGCGGTGAGCGCTTGGCAACTGTTCCGTAAACGGCTGTTTGTTGCCGTACGTGTTTTCCATCTTAATTTTATACAGTAACTTTGCATTTTTCCCAAGCTCGCGGGTAAGGGCAACTTTTAACAGTTTTACATAGTGTTCTTCAAGCCATTCGTAAAAGAATTTACTAGGCACTTGAATGTACAACGCATTATCAGTAAGTTCAACGGATTTGATTGGTTCAAACCAAGTTTTGTAAGCTTGCTCTTGAATATTGTCCTTGATAAAAGACAGACAATTTTCCCATACTGATTGCGCAGTTTTACTCATAAATCTGTTAAAATTAATACTTTAGTTAAAGGTTCTGTTGCTGAGGAAAAGTGGGAAAAAAATCCCTGATTTTGGGTTAACAAATATGTGAACAATTTTGGTTAAAAAAAAATTAAACCCTATTGATTTTTTGAAAATATTGTTGTAAAGAAAATTGGAATCATAGATTAACAGCATAAAAATATAGATGAAATTAAACGAAGTACAAATTCGCGTTCGCTACAGCGAAACCGATCAAATGGGAGTCGTATATCACGGGAGTTATGTCCCTTATTTTGAAATTGGACGCGTGGAATGGCTTAGAAATCAAGGGATTTCTTATAAGGCGCTGGAAGAGAGCGGTGTGGCGTTGCCCATTGTTTCCATGCATATCAATTACAAAAAACCCGCCCGCTACGACGATCTTCTCACGGTCACAACGCGATTACGACAATATAAAGGCGTAAAGATTGAATTTGATTGCGAAATCCGCAGTGAATCCGATGAGTTATTAACAACTGCGCATTTTATCCTTGTTTTTGTCGATGTAAAAACTGGGCGTCCCATCGTTCCACCTGCCGAAGTTTTAGCCATTATTGACTCCGTTTCTTAATCCATCAATTCCCATGTAATTTCGTGCCAAGTCGCAAGCACTCCTTGTACCTTTTCCGCATTTTTTTTGCGGGTCGCTACCAGCATCTCACAGTGCAAGGCATGCGATTGATGCATAATGGTGAGTTGGTGTTCTTTTACCAAACGCATTACTTTATTGAGCATAGGGTAGTCGAAGCCTATTTTAAACGCAACGTCAATCGTTCGTTCTTCAATGGGTGCCGATTCTAAGGTGAGTTGCGCAGTGGTTCGATACGCTGCTATGAGTCCCCCAACGCCCAATTTAATCCCGCCATAGTACCGCACCACCACTACGACTACATTGGTGAGATCAAACGACAACAATTGTCCATAAATTGGCATTCCAGCGGAGTTTGAAGGCTCTCCATCGTCGTTGGCCCGATACTGCTTTTTCTCGGCGCCCAATTGATAGGCATAACAAAAATGAACCGCACCCACATGCTCCTTTCGCAGCTGTTCCAAATGTGTTTTAACATCCGCCTCCGAAGCTACAGGAAAGGCATAACCCAAAAACTTACTTTGTTTTTCTTTAAAAAGAACCGGTGCCGTCGGTGCAGCAATAGTACGATACGTATCCTTCAAGGCACAATAAGTTAAGACCACAAAAATAAAAAGTTTATTTCGAATTCGGGCGTTACCTTCGGCCCGGGCTTTCGGGAGTCGCTGCCCTCGTACCTCAGGCGAGCTCCAACAATCCCTCAATCCCTAACGCGGCAATGAGTCAATGAGTCAATGAGACAATGTGTCGATGTGTCGATGTGTCGAAGTGTAAAAGTGTAAAAGTGTAAAAGTGTAAAAGTGTAAAAATAGAGATAGCGGAATGCGTGTAAATAGTTCAGAAGAAGCAGGATTTCAAATCCCAAAATCCCAAAATCCAGCAACCGACAACCAACAACCGGCAACCAATAACCGGCAACCGGCAACCAACAACCAACTTCTACAACGGAAACTCCTTATGCTGAAACAACTCAGTTACGTCTTCTTGGCCTACTTGTAAGTTCCAGACATACAATCCCAAGGCTTCTGCCGCGTCGGTGTTGACTTTTTTGTCGTCAATAAATAAGGTGCGTTTGGGCGACAGGTCGTATTTGTTTAGGATATGCGTAAATATTTCGGGTTCGGGTTTGCGCATTCGCATTTCGTAGGAGTAGAACACCTTTTCAAAACAATTATAAAAATCGGTGTAAAACGACATGCCCACTTTATGCTCAAACCGACTGATGTGAATTTCATCGGTATTGGTCAACAAAAACAGACGGTACTTTTTTGAAATCATCTGTAAAAATTCCAAACGCTCCAGAGGAAACTCCCCAATAATGGTATTCCAAGCCTCTCGAATTTCCAACAAAGTGGCTTTGGGGATATAGCGCTGAAAGGATTCCAAAAACTGCTGTTCGGTAATTTTCCCTTTTTCAAACAAATCATTTTGTGCTATTAAGTCGTCGTTAGGACCGTCTAATCCCAATTTTTTAAAAGCTTCAATCTGTGCTTCTTTCTCCAAATTGATGAAGATATCGCCAAAGTCAAAAATGATTGCGTTAATCATAGTGGTAATACCAAGTTAGGTTGTTGTTTTCAATTTTTTCACTCCGAACACAAAGGGCTTCAAGCCGTGGGGCATGAATTCCTTGTCCCCATTGTTCCGCACTTTCAAAAACCCGAGCTTCATCCCATAACCCCGCATCAATAAACAGTTGCAAGGTTTTTGCCCCACCTTCGATAATCACCGATTGTAGTCCTTTTTGGTGTAAAATTCGCCCAATTTGTTGCGGGAGTGAACTATCAAATATACAATTTTGATACACAACTCGTTCGTCAGATCCCTTTTTTTTAGCCTCCGTAATCACCAGGGTAGGTTGTGTGCCATCCAAAACGCGATAGGTGTGGTCGATTTTTCCCTCGCGATCCAAAACGATGCGAACGGGAGCATTGCCATACCAATCACGGGTGTTCAACTGCGGATTATCGTCCAATACCGTTTTGGTTCCTACCAAAATTGCCTGCTCTTCACTACGCCATTGATGCACTTTTTGACGGGCATAAGCATTGGAAATCCAAACGGGTTTTTGGGTCTCTTTTTTTAAAGGGGCGATAAACCCATCGGCCGTTTGAGCCCACTTTAGTATAATATAAGGACGCTGCTTGTTGTGAAACGTAAAAAAACGTCGATTCAGTTCTTGGCATTCGCGTTCCAGCACCCCCACCACCACAGTTCGTCCTGCTTCACGGAGTTTTTGAATGCCCTTTCCCGCCACCGCCGCAAAAGGATCAACGGTTCCTACCACGATATTCGGAATCCCTTTTTCTAAAATTAGATCACTGCAAGGAGGCGTTTTTCCAAAGTGACTACACGGTTCCAAACTCACATACAGGGTAGCCTCTTTCAGGAGTTCAGGATTCGTAACCGACTGCACAGCCCTAACTTCGGCATGGGGTTCCCCCGCTTTGCGATGCCAACCTTCGCCAATAATCCTGTCGTTGTGCACAATCACACTGCCCACCATCGGATTTGGATAGGTTGTCCCGAAGCCATTTTCTGCCAATTGCAAGCACCGTTGCATGTATTTTTCATGTATCTTCACCCCACAAAAATACGATTACCCCGCCAATGAAATCCATTTCGATACGTAAAATTCAACCCGGTGATAATGCGGCCATTGCTCAAGTGATTCGAACCGTTTTTGAACAGGAAGGTTACCCACGCACCGGAACCGCCTACGCCGATCCACAGTTGGATTCCCTTTACGAAACCTACCAAGCCCCCAAGTCGCTGTACTTCGTTGTTGAAATGGAAGGTCGTATCCTGGGCGGTGGTGGCATAGCGCCCCTCGATAAAGGGGATACGGCAACCTGCGAATTGCAAAAAATGTATTTTCTGCCCGATGTGCGCGGTAAAGGAGTGGGCCAACAATTGATTCAACAATCTCTTGCAGCGGCAGTGCAATTCGGCTACCACCACTGTTATTTGGAAACGCTACCCCAAATGAAAGCCGCCCAACATGTGTACCAAAAAATGGGATTTACCTATTTGGATGCTCCTATGGGAAGTACCGGTCATACCAGTTGCCCCGTATGGATGATAAAATCACTTTAATTATGGAACTACGACAACTGAAAGCGCATTTTGAACAGCAACTGAGTCCCTTGTATGATTCCGATGAAGCGCGTCGTTTTTTTGAATTGCTACTCGACGCTTTTGAGCACAAAAAGCGTATCGATTTGGTGCTTACCCCCGATATAACGACCCAGCAACCCGAACGTTGGCACGCGGCACTCGAAGCCCTACATCGGTTTGTACCCATTCAATATATTATCGGAAGTACCTATTTTTATGACTTACCCTTTGAAGTGACCCCCGCCACTTTAATTCCACGCCCGGAAACAGAAGAGTTAGTGGCTTGGATACTCCACGATTTTCCCAATACCAACGGGACCCTACTCGATATCGGGACCGGGAGTGGTTGTATTCCCATTGCGATTGCCAAAAATTGCCCCCAAGCTTCGGTCACAGCGATCGATCTTGCGGCTGATGCCTTAGCCGTGGCCCAACGCAATGCTCAACGCAATGGAGTGCAGGTAAAATTTATACAAGAAAATGCTTTGGATGCGCCCGCGATGGAAGTTCGTTTCACCCAACAATTTTTTGACTGTATCGTCTCCAATCCTCCCTATGTGCGAAAATTGGAGAAACACGAAATTCAACCCAATGTTTTGGAACACGAACCCCATTTGGCCTTGTTTGTCGATGACGAAGATGCGCTGTTGTTTTACCGTCATATTGGACAGTTTGCGCTTAACCATTTGAAAAAAGGAGGGAAGTTGTACTTTGAAATCAATCAATACTTGGGCGCCGAAACCCAGCAATTGATGGAGCAACTCGGATTTTCAACGGTGATTTTGCGCAAAGATTTGTTTGGAAACGATCGGATGCTGCGGTGTGAACGCTAACTATTCGTAACGTAATGCCTCCACCGGGTCCAGTTTGGACGCTTTCAAAGCGGGGTACAATCCCGAAACAATCGCGACAATAAAACTTGTGATAAAGGCGGCAATCATAGCCATCCATGGAATCGTAAAGGCAAACTCAAAGAAGGAAGCAAAAAGATACCCAATTCCTATCCCCAAAAGCATCCCGACTAATCCACCCAACTGCCCAATGACAAGGGTTTCCATAAAAAATTGCCACGCAATGGTACTTCGTTTGGCTCCCAACGATTTCCGAACGCCAATTTCACGCGTACGCTCTGTAACCGAAACAATCATAATGTTCATTAAGGCAATTGACGACCCCAAAATGGTCACTAAACCAATCACAAACGCTGAAATATTCAGAGTTCCTGTGGTCTCTGCAATCCGTTGCACCAAATCATCACTGCGCGAAATACCAAAATTATTGTCCTCTACCGGATTCAAATGACGCACCCGGCGCATCGTTAAACGCGCATGATCTATGGCGGCATCCAATATTTCTTGGCGCATCACCATCGTACTAAGGGTATAATTGATATTGGGCGCCGAAAACAAGGATCGCGCAATCTGTATTGGGATCATCACCCGTTGGTCTTGATTGTTGCCAAACGTCGATCCTTTTTCTTTGAGTATTCCAATAACGCGGAACTTAGCCCCACGAATCGTTATGATTTTATCAATCGGATTGGTCACGTCTTTCAGCAACCCTTCTTTTACAAAATCATTACCCAACAAACAAACATACGCATTGTTGGAAATGTCAAAAACATTGAAATTCCGACCCAGAATCACTTCCGACCCCGTGTTGGGAACGTAAAACTCATCCACACCCAAGACCGAAATAGCAGGCTCGGTTTTTTCGTTTTCATATTTCACCTCCGCCTTGGCAGTCGCCGTAAAATAAATCGCGGTTTGGGTAGCAGGATAATCATATTTCTCTTTAAATGCTTTGGCATCGGGATAGGAGATGATCGGATTTATTTTCTCGATTTCACCGCCACCCCGTCGTCGCGAGGTAAATTCGTATTGGTTGATGTTGAACGTATTCGATCCCATGGCGGCAAATTTCGAATTCAACGTATTGTCCAAAGCGGCCACCACCGTCAAAATGCCCACCAAAGCCATAATTCCCAAGGCAATGATCAAAATTGTCAGTACGGTGCGCAACAATTGCGAGCGAATAGCCCCCAATGCAATTTTTATATTTTCGCGAAAAACTCCATTCATGGTATTGCATAAGTAGACCCGACCGCTATTTTGTTACAATTAGGATATAGATTTTTTGGGCGTTGGCCGGGCTTTTGGCAGTCGCTGCCCTCGTCACCTCGGGCGAGCTCCAACAATGCCGCAATCCCTAACGCATCGGTGCTCCGTTACAACGCCCCAAAAATGTTGAAACAGTCCTTGGTTTACGTTTGTGAAATGTCCGATATTTGCAACGGTTTCAATGAAAACACACCACCCTTATGGCACAAAAACCTGGACTTCCCACGGGAACACGCGATCTTTCATCCCATGAAGTGACCAAACGCAATTACATTATGAATGTTATGCGACGTCATTTTGAATGTTTTGGATACCAACCTATTGAAACACCTTCATTTGAAAATGCATCCACCCTCATGGGTAAATACGGTGATGAAGGCGATCGCTTGATTTTTAAAATCCTAAATAGCGGGAATTATTTCTACGATAAAAATCGAATTCAACTTCCCGACTCGTTAGAAGCATTGCTTACCCACTCGGCCGAGACCATTTCGCTCGAACAACGGGTAGAACTCAATCGGTTTACCGCCAAAATTTCGGATAAAGCCTTGCGTTACGACTTAACGGTGCCTTTTGCGCGCTACGTGGTTATGCACCAAAATGAGTTGGCATTACCCTTCAAACGCTACCAAATGCAACCGGTATGGCGTGCCGATAAGCCGCAAAAAGGACGTTTTCGCGAGTTTTACCAATGCGATGCCGATGTAGTAGGATCGACCTCTTTGTGGCAAGAAGTAGAGTTGTTACAACTGTATGATGCGGTATTTCACGATTTGGGCTTGCATGGCGTAACCTTAAAACTCAACAACCGTAAAGTACTGTCGGGTATTGCCGAAGTAATCGGTGCTTCCGATAAATTAATTGATTTTACAGTAGCTTTAGATAAACTTGATAAGATAGGAGAGACGGGAGTGAAAGACGAGATGTTGGCCAAAGGGATTCCTGCTGCTGCGCTCGAAAAAGTGCAACCGCTGTTCTCATTCTCGGGTTCGTTTTCACAGAAATTGACCCAATTGGAAACGCTATTACACACTTCAGAAATAGGGTTAAAAGGAGTAGAGGAGTTGCGATTTATTGGCGCACAAGTAGAAAAGTTAGGATTACAGCAAGCCACGTTGGAGTTGGACGTAACCTTGGCGCGCGGCTTGAACTACTATACGGGTGCTATTGTCGAGGTGGCCGCTCCCAAAGGAGTTCAAATGGGATCCATCGGCGGTGGAGGGCGTTATGATGATTTGACTGGAATTTTCGGATTGAAAAATGTAAGTGGCGTTGGAATTTCATTTGGGTTAGACCGCATTTATTTGGTTTTAGAGGAACTCAGTCTTTTTCCTGAAACGTTGCGAACCGCTCCCCAATTTTTGTTTTTAAATCTTGGATACAACGAAGCCGAAGTGGCGATGCAGGCGATTACGGCTTTACGCCGACAAGGAATTAGCGCTGAGCTTTATCCCGATGCAGCGAAGTGGGATAAGCAATTTAAATATGCCGAAAAGCGCGGAGTTCCCTTTGTCATCCGATCGATTGAACAGGAAGTATATTCGGTTAAAAATTTGGCCACTGGAGAAGTCTTAGCCTGTTCTTGGGAGCAACTTACGGCATTATAATCCTCCAAGACTAAATTAAAAATCACGTTGGTATCACGTGATTTTTTTTATGGAATAAAAATGGAAAAGCCACACTGATCAGGTGTGGCTTTTCGCGTCGTCAAATCAAAAATTGTTTAAACCCTAATTAAAAACAATCTTTTTCGAGGTGGTTCCTTGGTCTGAGATAGCTTTGGCAATGTACGTTCCCGCGCTGATTCCGCGAACAGGAATTTGGATTTGGGTTTGATCTTGCCCCGTCACCTTGTACGTCATTACTTCTTGTCCCAGCATATTGTAAAGGACCACTGTATGTATCGTAGCGTCTGCTACATAATTTTTTATTGTTAACTCTGTATTGGATTGGGTGTACACCATTTGCACTCCATTTTGAAGAGCGTGATCATCGGTATTTAAAGCCGTCGTGTTTTTGAAGGCTAGTACAAAGCGATTATCGGTATTTCCTTGGGGCACTTCTACAACAAAAGGTTGGTCGGTGATGTCATGGAAAATCCCATCTTGTTGGTCTAAAATATAATACCGTTGTGTTGAGGGTAGGTTTTCCACTTCATCCATAGTGAATTTGATTTCACCCGTTACATAAGCCTTCACGCCAATAGGATACATCGTATTGATGTCAAAATAATCGACGCCTTGAATCACCATTCGTTTGTTATTGGCTACAAAGTATACATCGTTGTTTTGGTTGTCAATGGTTTCGGCATCATATCCATAATCGTAGTCATGAGAAGCCAAATCTTCCATAAATCCTAATAAGATGTTGCGGTGGTAATTGTCTTTAGAAGTCATTCCCAAACGCAAGCGTGCATATTGATCGGTGACTACGGGGTCTTCTTCATTATTTCCAACATAGTTTTGTGTTGTATTTCCATGACGGAACAATGTATTGGATGCTGAATTATTTTCTCTAACGAAAGCACGGTGACTATTTTGGAAGGTAATATTTCCACCGGTTGTTGACCCAACCACGAAGAAACCTTGTCCCACAGGAATGTATCGTCCTGGGATTTTGGTACTCGTCCCTACACCGTTAATTCCGGCAGGTGCAGTTGGACCCACGCCTCCCGTCAAATTACGTACGGAATATCCCCCTTGATACCCAGTTAAATTATGGGTATTGTTGTTGTTTGCATGTTCCCAGAAGTAAAGTGTTCCTGTCGTACTGCCACTGTTGAGACTGATGAATAAGTTGGCATCTATAGCCGAAGGATACGGATTTCCGGTTAGATTTAAATTATTCGCAGCGATAGGAATTGTAATCGTTCCATTATTGGGTTTACCTACAAAGGTTAGGTTTTGATTGGCCGTTGCGGCACCACTTCCTTTTAACGTAAATCCTTCTCCTGTATTCAACGATCCATTGGCGCCTACCGATTGCCAGTTGGCATAACTGTTGGTTAAATTTTGAAATTTGAAAATCCAGTAGTTGCTTAGTGTAATTGGTGCCGTTGGCGAACCATTCAAGCCGTTGGTCCACGTAATATTTTGTGGCGTAGCGGTGGTTCCGTCTTTTAAAACACTGTTTACCGTAAACGTTCCATTGTTGATGGTGGTATTGATGGCACTTACGGGAGAGCTCCAATAGTTATAATTGAATAGATTGCTTGTTCCTTGTTGATCGCGTTCGATAGCTCCAGCACTGGTTACATCAAGTTCACTAGCATTGGTTTGAATGAGTTGGGAGCGTCCTTGTAAATCCAAAACACCATCAATTTTTAAATACCAACTATTTTGGATACGTGTATCATTGTTCATCGTTACTCGTACTCCAGGATTGATAACCATTCCAAGGTCGGTGCTGTTGGTAGTTTCAGTGATATTGTGTCGTACATCGATGATGTTCCAATTATAGTTGAGTACATCATTACCATGAATATCGCGAGAGGGGTCGTCAACAGCAGTTGCCAAGCTTCCTGCTCGTACGGTGACGAAGGGCATTGGAGCTTCTTGAGGGGCAATAGCTTTTACATTGAACAATCGCAAGCCTGATCCAGTATCGATGGTTGGTGTGGTGAAATTGTCGGCAATGTCTCCACGGTAGGCATCCATTCGATAGTAACGCAACAAAGTAGCATAGTTGAGTGAACCCACATTTAGAGGGACAAAAGTGCCGCGGACTTGTGCGCTATTGTTGAAAATTTCTTGGTTGATGATGCGTTGAAATTGGGCGGGCGAAAGGTTGGTATTAAACACCCGAACTTCATCCATTTTTCCGAAAAAGAACATATTGTTTCCGCCTGGATTTCGGCCCAAGGTTAAATTGCTGGCGTCGGCATTGATTGCACCCGAAACACTGAAAGTTTGAGGGTCGCCATTCACAAAAATAGTCAATGTTCCTGCCCCCAATGTAATCCCTACATGGTACCAACGACTCCTTTCTAATGCAGTAATGTTGGTGTAGGCATAGGCATTGCCATTGATGATTACTTGTAATTGTCGGGTACCACTCACTCGAATGTAACAGTTGTTTTGACCCACAACTACCCCTGTTCCTGTGAACGCAGGATTTAAAGATATCCATGCCATCAGGGTTAGGGTAGATAGCCCCCCTAAAATGGGCGTGTCTTGTGCAAAATCATTTCTACCATCAAAAGAAAGGTAAAGCTTTTGATCTAAATTTCGGGGTGAACCCCAAAGACTGGTATTACTGTCAAAGCTATCCAATAAGCCATCAGTATCCGCATCAGCCGATCCATCTATTCGTCCATCATTGTTAGCGTCTAACGATGCATAAAGTCCACTTCTAATATCAAAGGTTCCGTCTGCATTGGCATCCAATTGTAAATAGTCGCCAACACCGTTAGTATCTGTGTCTTGGGCATAGGCTTTGGCAGTGACGCCAAATCCAGTAAGATTATCATGAATGTTCATGATTCCATCCATATCGGTATCAGCGTAATCTCCTGTTCCGTTTCCGTCAATGTCTCCATCTCCAAAAAGAATGCCTGCTTCATCGGTGTCAAATAACGAATCATTGTCACTATCAAGGTCAATGTAATTTGGAACAGTATCTCCATCGGTATTGAGTATGACATACGTTCCGCCTGAAATCATCGCTTCGATATAATCGTTATATCCATTGCTATTGGTATCAGCCCATAATGCTGAATTAGTTTTATCAAAAGTACCAGTTTGGTTACTTAAATTTTGGTATCCATTTTCTTCAATATCGGGAATTCCATCATTATCAGAATCAAGGTCATTCACATCGGCAACCCCATCTCCGTCGCTATCAATACAACTTTGGTTGATGGTGATTTGAATGTCATCAATAAAGTTTCCTACGGATTGATCTCCAGAGGCAGTAGGTCCGGCTTGAAAAGTAAGTACAATTTGACGCATACCCGTTGGAATAGTATATGTACCCGAGTATGTTGCCCAAGACGTATTACCTGAAACCATTGTGACAATTGGAGTTGAGGCTAACGCATTGGCGAGTGATGAACCAAATTTCACAAAAGCGGTATCAGTTCCGCTACGACCACGGTGACGAATTGACCAGTTAATGGTTCCTCCAGCACCATTCAAACAAAAAGTTTGGAATAGTACACCTGGGACATTCGCATTTAATTCGGCAAATTGATTTCCAGCTGCAGCGGTTACTCCATTGAATCCACTATTCCATATTTCAATAACATTTTCTGCACTAGTTTGCCATCCAGTTACACTTGCCGTGGGTAGAAATGCCATCGTTCCTGTAGGAATTGATGGTGTTTCAAAACTTCCATTTTGGAAAGGGTCGAAAGTACAGGTTCTGCACTCATCATTGTCACGGATGCCATCATTATCGTTATCCAAATCAACATTTGCATCAACCAAATCTCCATCAACATCGTCGATACCAGTGCCGCTGATAGCAAAGGTGTATGGGTTTTCATTTTGGTCGTTGTTTGGGATATTTATGGTGGCGTTTCGTGTTCCTAGGCCACTTGGATTAAACACAATCGTAAACGTCGATGTACCATTGGTAGCAATTGTTGACGGTGGCGGTGTTCCGATAGAAAAATCGGAAGCATTAGCCCCTGTAAATGTGATTCCACCAATGTTTAATACCCCTGTAGAAGCCAAATTTCGGATTTGGAAAGTACGCGTAATGCTGCCATAAGTCACATCAGTTGTTCCCAAAATTGTAAAGTCAGTTGTGGAAGGTGTTGTGTCACCACTTGAAATCAAGAAACCGTTTCCGCGAATTTCAATTTCAGGGTAAACAATCGTCGCGGTGACTTGTGTTCGGGTACTCGAAATGCAAGAGCCGTTGACTGCTTCAGCAAAATAATTAGTTGTTGTACTGATGGAGGGTGTATTAAATGTATTTCCTGTACCAAGAATAGAACCACCACTGGAAGTAGCATACCAATTCACGATACCTGAACTTGCAGTTGCCCCCAAAACAACACTTCCAGCGCCAGATAAAGTTCCTGGTGAAGTACTCGTAATGGTGGGACGTATATCAATAAAGTTAGTTAAGGGACTTGATGTATTATAAACGCGACAGTTGCCCGATAGGTTGTATGATAAAATGCGATAATGAATGAAGTTACATAAAGAACTCACATTATCGGAAAAGGTGGTGTTGTTTTGTCCGTTATTAAAAGCCACAATTTCCCATAAACCAAGTGTTTGTCCCACGGTTAGATTTCTATAATTTGTTGGATTTGTAGTAGCAGGAGGAGTGTTTGTAGTATTTGTAGCGCGAAGAATGATATAACCGCCAACCGATGAAGAAGCTTGATTAAATGTACCGTTAACAGATGTCCCATTGAAGGTCAAGTTCAAACTAGTAGGTTGTGATGAGGGTGTTGTAATAGCAGTAGAAGCAGGTGAAGAAATAGTACCCGAACCACTTAAAGTAGCCCCTATTATTAAAGCATTCCCTGTTCCACCAATAGATCCGTTATTGGTAAAAGTCCCCGAGGTTGTTAAATAATTACAAGACGTTGAACTACCTCCTGTAATGGAAGCGCCACTATTATTCGTAATTGACGATGCTGAAATGAAACCGTGTACAGTTAAATTCCCATTATTATTTAAAGCACCTGATATAGTAGTTGTTCCCCCCAATTGAACAGAACCACCACCATTAATGGTCAGGCTATTGAGTTGCATTGTGCCAAAGTTATTGAATGTAGTCCCCGAATTAATTGATACGGAATTGGTCAAGTTGATACTTCCCGTTGGACCGTTAGTAAAAGAGGTGCCAGAATTAAAATTGAGATTTCCCGTATTCGAAAAGGTTCCATTGTTTATAATAGTCCAATTGCCATTATAGTTAGGGGGTGATGAGGGATTGTAATTTACACCAGATCCAATGCATAATGTATTGCCGCTAAAGCTGTTAAGTGTGCCGGTAAAGTTACCCGTGCCAACAATACAAACAGTTTGTCCCGGCGTTAAGTTGAACGAACTGCTAGTAGGAACTGTAATAGTTAAGTTGCATCCTGTACATTGTGCATTTAATACTTGCGTAAAGAGTGTTATCAATACTATGAATTGTAGCTTTAGGGTTATAGCTTTCATAACATTTAGTTTTTGTTTTTTTGTTTTCATTTGATTTGACACCACAAATATAGAAACGGACTTTAAAAATAATCGACAAAAAGCATAAATAATCGATGAAATGCATTTATTGCAAATATATAGAAAATAATTCTTACAAAACAAGTCCTTGTTGTTAATTAACTTTTTGTGTAAGAAGGTGAAAAAGAATGTGAGGATAACCTGAATAAGAGGCAAAAAAAAAACAGCCCGATGAAAATCAGACTGTTTTTTACTAAGTAGCGAGGACGGGAGTTGAACCCGTGACCTCAGGGTTATGAATCCTGCGCTCTAACCGACTGAGCTACCTCGCCAGGACGTGCATTAACCCGTTTGTCAATGCGGGTGCAAATATATAATTAATATGAATGTCTGCAAATTATTCCTTTCAAAAAAAAATATTTTTTTTAAAGTGAAATTTCTCAAATTAATTATATATTTCGAAAAAAAAATAGATTATGGCACAAAAAGTACGCTACGAGATTGAGTTTCCCATAAATTCCTCACCTCAGTTACTTTATCAGTATATTTCAACTCCTTCTGGATTACAGGAATGGTTTGCCGATACCGTGAATTCGCGGGGTGAATTTTTTACGTTTCACTGGGAAGATACCGAAGAACATGCCCGATTGGCTTCCAAAAAAACGGGAGAGAAGGTTCGCTTCAAATGGGTAGATGAACAAAAGAAAGATACGGAGTATTTTTTTGAGTTACGTATCTTGGAAGACGAAATCACCAAAGACGTTTCCCTGATGGTAGTCGACTTTGCCGAAGAAGATGAGGTCGATGAGTCCAAACAATTGTGGGAAAATCAAGTTTCCGATTTGAAGCATGTAATTGGTTCGGTGTAATTGTCTTTTACTTCCTATATTTGTCCCTCCAAAAAAGAGGGATTTTTTATGCTTAATTTCAACGGAACTTTAGTCGATCATACCACCGTTTTTTCATCTTCTAATCGTGCATTTTTATACGGTGATGCTTTGTTTGAAACCCTTCGGGTGGTTGACGGAATTCCTTGTTTTTGGGAAGATCATTACTTTCGTTTGATGGCTTCTATGCGTATTTTACGAATGCGCATTCCCAGCACCTTTACCATGGAATATCTTGAATCGCAGTTGAAAAGTGTCGTTGCTCCAAAAGGTGCTTTTCGGGTGCGCCTGACGGTGTATCGCAATGAAGGCGGTTATTACACTCCTGCAACCAATGCGGTTTCTTTTTGGATTGAAGCCACGCCTTTAGCTACCGCTCATTTTATTTATGAGGAAACGCCCTGTACCGCCGATTTGTTTAAAGATTTTCATGTTCCCAACCATTTATTGTCCACACTAAAAACAACCAACCGGTTATTGAATATTGTTGGAGCCGTTTATGCACAAGAGAACGAATTAGATACCTGTATAGTGCTCAACGAGCAAAAGCGGGTAGCTGAAGTGTTGAACGGAAACCTTTTTATGCTCCAAGGGAAAAAACTAATTACCCCGCCGCTTAGTGAAGGCTGCTTAAATGGTATTCTACGAAAACAAGTGCTAAAGATGGTAAAGGCCCAACCCGAATGGGAAGTGGAAGAAGCTCCGATATCCCCTTTTGAATTACAAAATGCCGACGAATTGTTCTACACCAATGCCATTCAAGGTATTCGATCTATAACCCATTACCGTAAAAAAGAGTTTGTGACCACGCAAGCGCAAGCATGGACTTTACAACTAAATCAGTTAGTTTAGAATAGGATTCTCAGGTGCATTGGACCATAATACGTAGTCTCCTCCGAGTTCCAAAATTTTTTCTTTCCAAAAATCATGGGAGGACTTACTTAAAATAGTTTGCTTGTAACTATTAGCACAAACTATCCAAGATTGCGATTCGAGTTCCTGCTCCAATTGTTGTGCCCCCCAACCGGTGTACCCCAAGAAAAAGCGAATGTTGTCTTTTTGGATGGTACCATCATTAAGCAAGGCTTTGGTACGTTCAAAATCACCTCCCCAATAAATCCCCTCAGAAATTTCAATGCTATTAGGTAACAAATCGGGTATGTTATGAATAAAATAAAGATTGTCTTGCTCTACTGGCCCACCATTATATATCGTGAACGAAGCCGAAATGTCAGGGATTAAATCGTGTAAAGCATACGTCAGGGGTTTGTTAAGAATAAAACCCACCGATCCCTCAGGATTATGATCTGCCAACAGAATAACCGACCGATTGAAGGAAAGATCCCCAATGATGGAAGGCTCTGCAATTAATAACTGTCCTTTTTGTAGGCTTTCGGTTGACATTATTAAGCAATTTTAACTAAAAGTACAAAAATATTTGGCATGTCAATGGTTATTCAAAAAAAAAATCACGGTCGGAACCGTGATTTTTGATGATATCGGGTAACAGAAATTAGTTTACAGAACCTTCTAATTCAGCACCTGCTTTAAACTTCACTACATTTTTAGCAGCAATTTTGATTGTTTTACCGGTTTGAGGGTTTCTTCCTTCACGAGCTGCTCTTTTAGATACAGACCAAGAACCGAAACCTACCAATGAAACTCTTCCACCTTTTTTCAAAGTAGCCCCTACATTTCCTAAAAATGACTCTAAAGCTAATTTAGCAGCTGCTTTGGAAATTCCAGCATCAGCAGCAATTGCATCGATTAATTCTGACTTGTTCATAATAATAGTTATTAATTGTTGGTTAAACTTAATTGTTAATCATAACAAATTTAGTAGAAAATCCACAGCATGCAACTGATTACACGTATTTTCGATTAATTTGTTGATAACTCAATTTATTTGTTGATAAACAGCCAACAAAAGCATCCGAATCTAGTGTTTATAGGGTCTCCCAATTACTCCACACGGCATTCCGAACTAAATTGCATGCCATTCAATACCTCTTGGGCGGTCATTTTTTTCTTGCCTGGAAATTGCAGGACTTTTATTTTTAAGTACCCATCAGTTACCACAATTTCAATTTCCTTTTTGCTTGTTTTCCACTGTCCAATCCTTTCATTGTGTGGGGTTTCAACAAAAACCGCTTCATATAGTTTAACGGCCCAACGCATTTCCCCATCAATCACATGACACCAAGCAGTAGGGAAGGGCGATAACCCTCGGATTTGGTTGTACAACTCTTTTCCTTTTTTATGAAAATCCAAGAGACAGTTTTCTTTATTCAACTTGTAAGCAGTCTTTAGATCACCCGTTTCCTTCTGGGGAACTGTGGCCACATCGCCTTGTGCAATGCGCTCCAAGGTTTCAAGCACCGCCTCTTTTCCCAATACCATCAAGCGATCGTGTAAACTTCCTGTGTTCTCCTCGGGACCAATCGCTGTTTTTTTCGACAGTATCATGGCTCCCGTATCTATTTTATCATCGATAAAAAAGGTCGTCACTCCCGTTTCGGTCTCCCCATTGATAATAGCCCAATGGATCGGCGCCGCTCCCCGGTATTGTGGTAATAACGAGGCATGCAAATTAAAGGTGCCCCATTTCGGCAAACGCCATACAACCTCAGGCAACATACGAAACGCCACCACGACTTGCACATTAGCCTCCCAAGCCTCCAACGCCGCAATAAAATCGGGGTCTTTTAAGTTGGTAGGTTGCAACAAAGGCAGCCCTTGCGCCAGGGCATAGGTTTTGACTGCCGAAAATTTAAGCTGTTGTCCACGACCTGCAGGTTTGTCGGCAGCAGTAACCACCCCCACGACCTGCAATCCGTGTTGAACGATAGCCTCCAAGATCCCGACGGCAAATTCGGGCGTTCCCATAAATACAATTCGTAATGATTCCATTAGTTGCGCAATGAATAAGTGTTGTCGGGAAGTAAACGGATGCGCTCGGCTTCCAACAACGATTGAAGTGCAAAGATAAGCGCCTCTTCGGGTTGTGAAAGTATTTCTTGTAATTCTCTTGAACTAAACGGGCGTTGTTGCAACAATCGCAATAAGGCCTCAGGGAGATCGCCCAATTCCAGGGTCTTTTTTCGGGGCGCAATGCAGGTCGAACAGTGTCCGCAATCGGCCGCTTCTTTTTCACCAAAGTAGTCCAATAATAAGCGTTGATTGCATTGACTCGTGTTTTCTGCATAGGCCAACACCGATTTTAACTGGGATGCCTTTAATTCGTTTTGCGCAATTAAATATTTACTCACGCGATTTATCGTATGCGCATCCTCTCGAATGGTCGTAAAGGTAAGTTGGGCATCATTGGTTTTCGAATGTACCGTCGCCAACCCTTGCGACTGAAGCTGCTGCAATACCGCCAATACGTTGGTTTCTGTAACGCCCGATTTTCGCGCCACCACCGATAAATTGATAGCTGTCATTTGATCATACACCCCGGGATGCGTGCGCAAAAGAGTGACGATAATCGTCTCTTGTTCGGGATGCAAACTACTATAGCGTATCACCTCTTTGGAAGGAACGATAAATTGTAGGGTTAGCTTCTCTGAAAATTCCTGGGAAAGATTCAAAATGCCCTGCCGATCCAAAAATTGTAGTGCTTGATACGTGCGCGCTACGGGTAAATTGTATTTGACACAAAAACGGTGTAAATTAAAACCAAACGTTTCGTCTAAGCCTTCTCCGTATGCAATTTGCAGGTCGGCACACAACTTTTGGTAGACTTGCGATAAAAATGGTTTGTCGGGTAAGACACCCAAAAATTGTTGCGTTGCCTGTAATCGATCGGAGGCATTGGCCAACAAAATGGCATAGGCTTTCGAACCATTGCGCCCTGCACGCCCCGCTTCTTGGTAATAATTCTCCAAATTGGGCGGTAGGTTAAAATGAAAAACAGTACGAACATTTGCCTTATCAATGCCCATTCCAAAGGCATTCGTGGCCACCATGACCTGTTTTTTCTCTTCCATCCACCAACCCATTTGCCGTTCTTTTTCGGCCGGCGATAATCCCCCGTGGTAAAACGTCGCCGTGATGCCCATAGCTTCCAACTGCTGCGCCGTGTGCAAACACGATTTTCGGTTGGAAACATACACCAAGGAAGGCCCAGGATATTTTAACAATACGTTTTTGGCAAACTGTAATTTGTCCTCAGGCGCATAGACCATGTAGGCTAGATTCTCTCGGGCAAAGGACTTTGAAAAGACATTCGGTTGCTCCAAAGCCAATTGCGTTATGATATCGGCTTGTACCCGCGCCGTTGCGGTTGCCGTAAGCGCCAAAAATGGAACTTTGGGAAAATGAATCCGCAAGTCCGCAATCTTTAAATAAGCAGGACGAAAATCATGACCCCATTGCGATACACAATGCGCCTCGTCAATGGCAATCAGGTGAATAGGTAAAGTTTTTAGCCGCGAAAGGACTATTTCATTTTGCAGCCGCTCGGGCGATAAATACACAAGTTTGTATCCTCCAAATTGTGCATTGTCCAGCACATCAATAAGTTCTTCTGTGGGAATGCCCCCAGTTAACGCCATCGCTTTGATGTTGCGCATTTGTAACTGCTGCACTTGGTCTTTCATCAATGCAACCAAAGGTGAAATCACCAACACAATCCCCTCACGGACCAACGCAGGCAGTTGGTAACACAACGATTTTCCTCCGCCCGTCGGCAATAACGCAAACGTATCTCGACCCGCCAAAACCGATTCAATAATCGCCTCCTGCGGTTCGCGAAACGCCTCGTAATTCCAATAGTGTTTTAGAATATCATGTAGGTTACTCATGGGTCATTTTGCAAACGAGCAACACAAAGATACTGGAATATTACAATGCATTCAGGATAAATGCCACCCGGTCGGCTACAGGGCCCACGGGAACTTCAATCGGACTGTATCCAAAATGGCGGTAGGTTTCTTCTAAATGACGGTAAATCAACTGCGCCTGTTCAAAATTTTCGTAGCGCGCTTCATCACTTACATAGATGGCTTCCCAAGGCGGTAAAATAAACACTTTATCATACCGGTGTCCCGCACAAGCCTCCTCAAAAAAAGCCGGGTAACTGTCCCCAATATAATGCATATACGCCAAAATATCGGGAATCCCACGGTCGAGGAAAATAGGGGATTGCGTTTCCTCCTGAGCCGAAACGTATTGTTTTTTTCTACCCTCAAGCAACAATTCACTAAACAACAAGGGCTGCTCCAAAAACAGTTGCTCAATCCCTTGTTCACGCGCCTCCAACGTAATTTGACGCGATATTTCAGGGTAACAACAATGCCCATCGGCGACCATGTGCTCAATAATGGTTGTTTTTCCAGTGCCCGGCCCACCCGTGATGACAATAAGTTGAGGTTTCATTTTTTTACACAAAATAAGCCGCAAATGTATCGAATTGTCCTCGCATTTGCATACGAAAAATATCAAATTTTCGTTGTAGATAAGCTTGTTTTGGGCGTGTCCCGAAAGAACGATTCGTGCGATTTTAAGGGATACCGACCCTCGGGACCGGGCTGTCGGGAGTCGCTGCCCTCGTTCCTCGGGCGAGCTTCAACAATCCCTCCATCCCTCACGCAGCGAGAACAAAGGGATAAAAAAAGATTTTTTTGGCCTTATATAAAGAGGTGTAATTCCCTCGAAAAGCATTGAAAAACTAACCTCAAATAGCGTATATTTGCCCTTATTTAATGATGATGGATAAAAAAACGGAAGCTTTTTACATTCGCCTCAAAGAGGAATTACAAACCACTTCTACTTGGCCGAGTGTGTATTTATACAAATTTATTGTCCCTACCGATACCCAAAAAATTCAGGCGGTAGAGAACGCCTTCGACAACCTCGGAGCCGTCATTAAAACCCAACAGTCTAAAAACGGTAATTTCACCAGTATTTCGGTCAATGTCGTCATGGAATCTCCCGACGCTGTGATTGCGAAATACTTAGAAGTTTCTACCGTTGAAGGCATTATATCCCTTTAGTATGGTACCAAAATACATCAAGGAAAATGCACACGATACCGTGCAACACCTCGAATACAACGCCGAACGATCCCCTTTATTCATCCCCGAATACGGCCGTCATTTGCAAAAATTAATCGATCACGTAGTCGCTATTCAAGACCGTGACGAACGAAACCGCGCCGCACGGTATGTGATCAACGTGATGGGGACCTTGAACCCGCATTTGCGCGATGTGCCCGATTTTCAACACAAATTATGGGATCAAATTTTTATCATGTCCGATTTTCAATTGGATGTCGATTCGCCTTATCCTATCCCCACGCGCGAAGTCATTAACCTCAAGCCCGATCCGCTGCCGTATCCGCAGAAGAATCCTAAGTACCGCTTTTATGGCAATAACATCACCTCTATGATTGATGTAGCCAATTCGTGGGAAGAGGGTGAACTCAAAAGTGCTTTAATCATGGTTATCGCCAACCACATGAAAAAATCGTATTTGAGTTGGAACAAAGATACCGTTACCGATCAAGTGATTTTTGAGCATTTGTATGAGCTCTCCGGCGGACGCATCAATTTGTCGCAAAGTGCCGAAGAGTTGTCAACCACCACCGATTTGATTCGCACCAACAAAAAAATGTCCAATAAGGCGCAACCCCCAATGCAAAAACACAAAGGCGGGTTCAAAAAGAATTTGAACAACGGAAAAAAATTCATCAAAAAAAACAATAACAAAAACTAATAGAAAACAGCCAACAGGCTTTTTACTTCACCATGGGAACATTCAAAATTGAAGGCGGTATCCGCTTGAAAGGAGACGTTACGCCACAAGGCGCAAAAAACGAAGCACTACAAATTTTATGTGCCGTGCTACTCACCCCCGAAAAAGTAACCATCAATAACATCCCCGATATTATTGACGTCAATAAATTAATCACCTTGCTAGGAAATTTAGGGGTGAAAATCCAAAAAAACGGCCCCGGTTCAATTACCTTTCAAGCCGATGAAGTCAATGTGGGCTACCTCGAAACCGAAGCGTTTAAAAAAGAAGGCGGGTCGTTGCGCGGTTCCATTATGATTGTCGGCCCCTTATTGGCGCGTTTTGGGAAAGGCTATATTCCTAAACCAGGAGGCGATAAAATCGGACGCCGCCGCTTAGATACGCACTTTGAAGGTTTTATCAACTTGGGCGCTAAGTTCCGTTACGAGCGTGAAGACCATTTCTATGGGGTTGAAACACAAGAGCGTTTGAAAGGAACCTATATGTTGCTAGATGAGGCTTCGGTTACTGGAACGGCCAATATCGTGATGGCAGCAGTACTAGCTGAAGGTGTAACCACGATTTACAATGCAGCCTGTGAACCCTATTTGCAACAATTGTGTAAAATGTTGAATTCTATGGGCGCCAAAATTACAGGTGTTGGTTCCAATCTATTAACAATTGAAGGCGTAGAGAGTTTAGGCGGATGCGAACACCGTATTCTTCCCGATATGATTGAAATTGGAAGTTGGATCGGCCTTGCTGCGATGACCCGTAGTGAAATCACAATCAAAAACGTAAGCTGGGATAATTTAGGTGTCATTCCCAACGTGTTCCGCAAATTGGGGATTACCTTAGAACGACGTGGCGATGATATATACATTCCTACCCATGAAAATGGCTATGAAATCAAAACCGATATCGACGGTTCTATCCTTACCATTGCCGATGCGCCTTGGCCTGGATTTACTCCCGATTTGCTAAGTATTGTTTTGGTTGTGGCGACCCAAGCCAATGGCGATGTGCTTATTCACCAAAAAATGTTTGAAAGCCGCTTGTTCTTTGTCGATAAATTAATTGACATGGGCGCCAAAATCATGTTATGCGATCCGCACCGCGCTGTGGTTATGGGACATAACTTCAAATCGCAACTGAAAGCAACCACCATGTCATCGCCCGATATTCGTGCGGGGATTTCCTTATTGATTGCAGCTTTATCAGCCAAAGGAACGTCAACTATTCAAAATATTGAGCAAATTGACCGCGGATACGAACGTATTGACGAACGTTTACGCGCATTAGGAGCCAATATTGTACGTGTATAAATTCATATATTCCAATCTTTGAAATTCCAAATTCCAAAATGTAACTAGTTGTTTTGGAGTTTGGAATTTCTTTTTTGGATTTTTTTGTTAATGGAAACCTATATAATCATAATTCTTTGTATAGCAGCGTTCGCAGCGGGTTTTGTCGATGCGGTGGTGGGCGGCGGCGGGTTAATTCAAACCCCCGTAGGTTTAATTTTGTTACCCCAGGAATCGGTAGCTACCGTGGTGGGAACACTCAAAGTCCCCGCCTTTAGTGGCACCTTCATGGCCGCACGCCAGTACATGCAACAAGTTACGTTACGGTTGAAGTTGCTTATTCCCATGGCTATGGTAGCCTTTTCGGCTTCTTGTATCGGGTCCTGGTTGCTAACGCGCGTTCATAATGCCTTTATGAAACCAGTGTTATTAATTGTGCTTATCGGGATTGCGTGGTATACTTGGGTGAAAAAAGATTTCGGGCAGCGCAGCACACCGTCCCTTTCACCGTTTAAACTAAAAATCATCGGACTCGTATTGGCGTTGGTCGTGGGGTTTTATGACGGATTTATCGGTCCCGGTACAGGAAGTTTTTTGGTGCTGGGTTGCATCGTTTTTCTCGGTTTCGATTTTTTACACGCTTCCGCCCATGCTAAAGTGATTAACTTGGCGACCAATTTGGGGTCGATTCTCCTTTTTATCGCCAAAGGGAAAATTATCTGGAGTATCGCCATTCCCATGGCTTTTGCCAATGCACTAGGCGGATGGATCGGTGCCAAAACCGCCGTGGCTCGCGGAAATCAATTCATTCGTCGCGTGTTTATGCTTGTGGTAGCGGCTACCTTATTGCGTTTTGCGTGGGATGTTTTTTAGTTATTCTACGATATTCAAGAACTTCAATCCGAAAATTACCGCGTCACTCACAAAGCCGCTTTGGTAGGAACGAACATAGTCAATGCGTAGGATTTTGAACTTTTTGAATCCTAAATTATCCAAACCGATGGTGAATTCGTGATACGGTGCGCGATTGGGGACCGATAAATTATGATAGCCCAATACCAATTGCGTGTTTAGCTTTTGGAGTAATGGAATTTTATTCATCAAATAGCCTTGGTCGTTGTGTTCCATGTGCAACTCAATAAATGCATCGTTGGTACTGGCACTGTAATAGGGTAAGTTATTGAAAACATTGGTGTAGCGTCCGCCACCGGCCACGTGCGTTTGATTCCCATTGAAATGCTTGAAGTCGGGAAACGCTATGTTTTCGGCATTGAAAAATTTACCCGATTTGAGGTTGTATACAAATTCCCCTTTATTTCCCAAACTTAACTCTTGGTAAATTCGTGCCGATACAAAGTCAAATTCGTATTGCTTTTCACTCGCTGCAAATCCTTTTTCATACGTTACAAAAAGCGTAGGATAGTCGTCGTTCCCCATATTGAATTTTCCATCGGGTCGCGTCCAATATTTTTGCCCAAAATTGAAACGCCCTGTAAGCGATGCTTTCATCAATTGATGACGGGTAAACGCTGGTGTTAATTCATCAAAAGGTAATAAAGGATTGTTGGACGTGTACAGGTCGTCTGATTTCACAGAAGCTTGAAACGTGGTATTGAACAGCGGCTTTCGATCGGCGTATTCTACATTGGCATTCAATCGGAAGCCATTCACAATTTCACCACTATAGCCCACCGACAGCGCATTTTTTTCATAAAGTTTCATGAAATTGTTTTTGAAAAAGGAAGAACTGATCGAGTTGATATTGTCGGTAATCGGATTGGCGGGGTTGAATTGATTGACGGTTGAGCCCCCGCTTATAAATAAAAAGGAGTTTCGAATGTTGTCAAGCTTTTGGGTGTACGAAGCCGAAAAACGCAAACGATCTTCTGAAAATCCATAATCCAAGCGGGTGCCTATGCTATAAAAGGTACGTTTATCTTCATTCCGTTGTGTAAAGTTGAAACCAATTTGGGTTTTCCATCCCTGAACCGTATTGAAGGCGGTATTGAAGACCGGACCTTCGTATGAAAACGAGCGGTTTTTGAATGAATTCGAATAGGTGTAGCCCATCAACACATCCATCCATTTGAATTTATTTCGTTTTCGATCAATGGAATCCAAATAAGGTTGCGACTTCCGTTTGGTTTGCAGTATTTCTTTCTTGACATAGTCGGTGCTTTCCTCCGACGTTAAAGGAACTGGGCGAATGGTATTCCAAAATGCATCGTCTTTTTTGTTGGCATTCTCTTCAAACTTGAGTACTTCGGCAGTAAAAGTGCGTCGTTCGAATTGTTTGGGAAAATCAAAATTAGAATACACATAGGTAAAGCGGCCGTTGAAATTAAACCCAAGCATGCCTGCATCAAAATCCAAGGTTTGCGTGTTTTTGGTCCATACCTTGGTTTTGTTGTTGTAGCTAAAACTTTGTTTAAAATGCAGGGTATTTAGTGCTGGATTTTGGGATTGACTTCCTTTAATGCTGAGGTCAATCGCATAGATGGCATAGTCCTGGTCTTCAATATAAATGTACCCTTCAAAAGCAGGTTCACTCATCCGTTTTGGGGTCACTTTAATCTTATTAATCAGGTGATTATTTTCATCGGCAAACGATCCTTCGAAGGTATAACGGTAATAGTTGAAGGCATTGTCGGCAATAGGGGAGATGGCTTTGGCATTGATTTCAATATAGTTTTCATAAAAATCAAAGTTGGCTTGCGCCGCATTGTTAAAACTGAAGCCATTATCTTGACCACTTACTTTAGAGGCCACGATGACTTCTTTCAGTTTGTCGGGTTTTTGAAACGTGAGTTTCGACACGGTTTCCGAAAGGTATAAAATACCACTACGGGTGGAGTCGATAACTTCATCTAAGAAATCAATTTTTTGTCCCATAAACGTTTTGGGGAGATTTTTCACTCGGAAAATACCTCTGGAATAAAAATCGCAGGTGTATTGACCCGTTTTGGCCCCATTGGCTTTACGGTTGGCGATGGCTTGTTTGATAATGGCGATGGCGGGATTTACTTTTGTGTCGATAACTACTTCGTTCAACTGAATGTCTTCCGTTTGCAAAACCACATCTAAGGTTTCGCTTTTTCCCGTGTATTCCACAACACGCTTTTCGGTTTTGTATCCTAAAAATTGAAATAGAATGACATACGTCCCATTTTGCTTGGGATAAATTTCATAGTGACCGTTGTCGTTGGAAGTAGTACCTATATAAGTGTCTTGTACATAGATATTGGCAAAAGCAATGGGTTGTCCTTTTTGGTCGGAAACTTTTCCTTTGATTTGGCTAAAGGTGAATGTACTCCAAAGTACAGCGAGTGTAAAAATGATGTTTTTCATAGGGTTAGTGCAATAAACTTTGAACGGCTAGGGTGTAACTTTTTAACCCAAAACCCACGATAACTCCTGCGGCATGTGGCGCAATATAGGATTGATGCCGGAAGCTTTCGCGCGCATAGGTATTGGATATATGTACTTCAATGACTGGAGTTGTTACACCTTTAACAGCATCCCCTATACCGATAGAAGTATGCGTGTAGGCTCCTGCATTCAAAATAATGGCGTCAAAGGTAAAGCCACACGCATGGATACAATCAATGAGTTCTCCTTCGATATTGCTTTGGAAATAGTGAAAGTCCACTCCGGGGAATTGTGTTTTCAGCGCGTGTAAAAACGATTCAAAATCTTGATTTCCATACACCTCAGGTTCGCGTTTGCCCAATAAGTTAAGGTTGGGTCCATTGATAATCATTACTTGCAAAGGCTTGTTCATAGTTGTAAAAGGGTAAATTAACATCAATTTTACCAAATAAAAGTACGCTAAATCCCCATTTTGAGAAGCATTTTTCGATTTTTTCTATTTTTTCGAATTCGTTAAAAAATGCTAAAATGCGTTTAACGAATTGTTTTTGAATGGATTAATCGGATGTTAATGTTAACAACTATGTTAATAACTCCATTTTTGAGTTAAAAACTTTCCCCTAAGAATCGTTTTAACTTTGTCTCAATAATTTTAAACAAAATAGAACATGAAAAAAATTATTCTTTCTCTAGCTGCAGTACTTGCATTTTCTGCTGCTAATGCTCAAGACAAAAAAGAATCAAAAGGTTTTGGTTTTTCTGAAGGAAACGTTATCGTTGAAGGTAACTTAAGCTTTGGATCTTCTACAACTGACAACGGTGGAGCTGAAGTAAAAGAAAACAGCTTAAACTTTTCTCCTAAAGTAGGTTACTTCTTATCTGACAAATTGGCTCTTGGAGTTGAGTTGGGTGTAGGTTCTGCTAAAGAAGAAACTGGTGCTAACGAAACTACTAGCAACACTTTCAATGCTGGTGTATTTGCACGTTATTATTTCTTAGACTTAGGTCAGCGTTTCAAAACGTATACTGAAGCTGGTTTAGGTTTTGGTTCTGGTAAAAATGAAGTTAACGGAAACGAAACTTCATCTAACTCAAGCTTGAACTTCGGTATTGATTTAGGAATTAACTATTTCGTAACTGAAAACTTTGCAATCAACTTCGGTTTAAACAATGTATTGGGTTACAGCAACACTACTACTGAGTTCCCAGGTGGTGGAGAGACTAAAGTTAGTTCTTTCAACGGAAACTTGAATGTATTCAACAACTTCTTTGACACTCCATCTTTCGGTTTGACTTGGAAATTCTAATTGAAATACAACTATTACAGAAAGCCATCCTTCGGGGTGGCTTTTTTGTTTTGTATCTTTAACCCATGCAATGGAAAGCCTACCTTAAGTCCTATCACGATTACCTGCGTTTGGAGCGTGGGATGTCGCCCAATACGTTGGCAAGTTATCGTTTTGATTTGGAACGGCTTTGTGCTTTTTTGGCAGAACACTACCCTGAAGTTTCTCCTTTAACCATAACTTCCCAACATATTCAGGCTTTTGTCTATGCCGTTTCCAAAGAATTGAATGCGCGCTCACAGGCTCGATTGATCAGCGGACTTAAGTCGTTTTTTAATTATCTACTGGTCGAAAATCTCCGCGGTGACAGTCCTATGGAATTGATAGAAACGCCGCGTTTGGGACGTAAACTTCCCGATACCTTGAGTACGGTTGAAATTGATCGTTTGATTGCAGCTATCGATTTGTCCAAGCCCGAAGGCGAACGTAACCGGACCATGTTGGAAGTTCTCTACGGCTGTGGATTACGCGTGTCTGAACTGGTCACGTTAAAAATTTCGGACATCTTTGCGGACGAAGGTTTTTTAAAAGTAACGGGAAAAGGGAATAAGCAACGTTTTGTGCCGTTGGCAACCTTCACCTTACAATGCATCGAACGGTATCGGCGCGAGGTTCGCGTGCATGTTCCCATTCAGAAAGGATTTGAAGATACCTTGTTTTTGAATCGTCGAGGGAAAGCCCTAACTCGTGCTATGATTTTTACTATTATTAAAGACTTAGCGTTGGCCATACATTTACAAAAAAAGATTAGTCCACACACCTTTCGGCACTCTTTTGCCACACATTTACTCGAAAATGGCGCCGATTTACGGGCTATACAAATGATGTTGGGACACGAATCGATCACCACTACCGAAGTATATGTTCACCTGGATCGTAGGCATTTAACCCAAATTATGCATCAATTTCACCCACGCAAGAGATTAAAGTAAATTTATTCTTACAAAATAAGTTGTTTTTCGATCGTTATGTGCATTTTATCGATAAAAATGTACTTTATATCGAATCTTTTGTTAAATTTGATTTCACTTTTTTACCCCTCAAGTAGAAAAATGAACCCAAACGCCCCAAAACCTACAACTATGACCACAAACTTAGCCGCCAACCCACGGTTTAGTGCTATACAGTACAATTATCATAAGCGGATATTAAATCTGATACCCGATTTGATATTTCAAATATCGGTAACTGCTCAGCACGAGTTTTTCTTTACCTATCTCAACAAAAGCATCATTTCTTTTTTTGAAGTCAATCGCTTTGAAATTGCAGGGAATCCTTTTGAAGTCATAAAAAATCGCGTGCATCCCGAAGATTGGGATCATTTTTTGCAATCCATAATCAAAGCCAAAGACAGCAGCGATCATTGGAATCATGAGTTTCGTGTGGTACTTCAAACCCGAGGTATTTTATGGTTTAAAGCAAAAGCAACCATTGATATTGATGAAAACGGCGACGCCATATTTATTGGGAGTTTAACCGATATTACCGATATAAAGCAACGTGAGTTTCGTATCATCGAATCGGAAGCGCGCTATCAATTTGCATTAGAAGCTTCCAACAATGGCGTTTGGGATTACAATGTAGCCACTGATCGGGTTTATTTTTCCAAAGAATCGTTGGCCATTTTGGATTTTGATGTAAGCGATAATTTGGTCACCAATTCCAAGTGGGATGAGCGCATTCACCCCGACGATTATCCGCAATACAAACAAGAAATTGCAAACCATAGCAATGGGCAAACTTCCTATTTTGAGAATACCAAACGGGTACTCACCAAAAATGGGGTGTATCGATGGATTCGAAGCAAAGGAAAAGTAATCGAACGCGATGCACAAGGGAATCCGTTGCGCATTATAGGTGTGCATACCGATGTTACCTCAGAAAAAGAGGAAGAACAAGCTTTGCAAGCCCATATGGAGATTATCTCCAAGCAGAACAATCGATTGCTCAATTTTGCGCATATCGTTTCACACAACCTTCGCTCGCATACGGGCAACTTTAAGATGTTGATTAACATTATTGATGAAACGGATGATCCGCAGCAAAAAGAAGAGTGCTTTGGGTTTTTGAAAACCACTTCAAAGGCTTTGTCCGAAACCATTGATCACTTAAAAGAACTGGTAGACATTCAGAGTACGATTATTCATAAAAAAGAGAATTTGAATTTAAATGCTTTTTTAAATCATACCCTCGAACTTTTAAGTAAAGAAATTAAGGACCATAACGTAAATATCGTAAATTTGGTAGATGCTAATGAAACGGTACAATTTAATCCCGCGTATTTGGAAAGTATCTTTTTAAATTTCACCACCAATGCGATTAAGTATGCGCATCCCGAACGACAGCCTGAAATTCGGTATTCGCTTCAAAAGGAGCAGGGGAAATTGGTGTTACTCATCCAAGATAATGGCGTGGGGATCAATTTGGAAAAATACGGAGAGAAATTGTTTGGAATGTATAAAACGTTTCATCAGCATCCCAATGCACGTGGTATCGGTTTGTTTATTACCAAAAACCAAATCGAATCTATGGGCGGTAGTATCGAAGTAGAGAGTCAAGTTAATGTAGGAACCACTTTCAAAATCAACTTTTCGAATGAAATTCAATAACATTTTTGTCGTTGATGACGATTTAGTTTACCACTTTGTCATTAAAAAATTATTTAACAAATGCAATATCGAAGCGGAGGCTCAATTCTTTTTTAACGGATTGGAAGCGATTGACGGGTTGAAAAATGTATTGAAAACCGAAAAAGAACCCGATTTAATTCTCTTAGACATCAACATGCCTGTTTACGACGGATGGCAGTTTTTGGATGAGTTTCGAAAACTGAAAAACAATATGTCGAAAGATATCACAGTGTATTTAGTGAGTTCTTCCAATGACTCCACCGACATCGACCGTTCAAAGCAATACAAAGAGGAAGTGAAGGATTATTATTTCAAACCCATCACAACCAAAGAATTTGAAGAAATGCTAACCAGCGCCAGTTAGTTTACATAAAAAAGGGAACACCAATCATGGGTTCCCTTTCTTATTTTATTCTAGTTTTTCTTATTTGGCAATATTTACGGCACGAGTTTCACGAATTACCGTAATCTTCACTTGACCGGGGTAGGTCATTTCTGTTTGAATTTTCTGTGAGATTTCAAACGAAAGTTTAGCGGCCATATCGTCGGTAACTTTTTCACTTTCTACAATCACACGTAATTCACGGCCCGCTTGAATGGCATACGCATTTTTCACCCCGTGGAATCCAAAAGCAATCGCTTCGAGATCTTTCAAACGCTGGATATAAGAATCCAATACTTGACGACGGGCACCTGGACGCGCTCCAGAAATCGCATCACAAACTTGGATAATCGGAGAAATCAAATACTTCATTTCGATTTCATCGTGGTGTGCTCCAATAGCATTGCAAACTTCTTCTTTCTCCCCATACTTTTCAGCCCATTGCATACCTAACAAAGCGTGTGGTAAATCACTTTCGGCATCCGGTACTTTTCCAATATCGTGGAGTAAACCTGCACGCTTGGCTAGTTTTACGTTCAGTCCCAATTCAGCAGCCATAATCCCACACAACTTCGCTACTTCGCGCGAGTGTTGTAATAAGTTTTGACCGTAAGAAGAGCGGTATTTCATGCGCCCTACAATTTTAATCAACTCTGGATGCAATCCATGAATTCCTAAATCAATCACCGTGCGTTTTCCTACCTCGATGATTTCGTCTTCAATTTGTTTGGTTGTTTTCGCCACAACTTCTTCAATACGAGCAGGGTGAATACGACCGTCGGTGACCAGTTTATGTAAGGATAAACGAGCAATTTCACGGCGCACAGGGTCAAAACACGATAGGATGATGGCCTCAGGGGTATCGTCTACAATGATTTCTACACCGGTTGCGGCTTCCAACGCACGAATGTTCCGTCCTTCACGACCAATGATGCGTCCTTTCACGTCATCGGATTCGATGTTGAAGACCGATACGCAGTTTTCAACCGCTTCTTCTGTACCCACACGCTGAATCGTGCTGATGATTACCTTTTTCGCTTCTTGTTGTGCCGTTAATTTGGCCTCTTCGATGGTTTCTTGAATGTGAGCCATGGCTTTGGTTTTGGCCTCTGCTTTCAAACTTTCCACCAATTGCTCTTTGGCTTCTTCTGCCGACAATCCCGAAATAACTTCCAATTGTTCCACTTGACTTTTGTGCATCTTTTCGACTTCTTGATGCTTTTTGTCTAAGATTTCAATCTTGGTTTCGTATTCTTTAGCCTTCGCCTCAAAATCATCGTTGAGTTTTTTGGTTTTGGCCAATTCGCTGGATACTTGCGACTCTTTATCCCGAATGCGTTTTTCAACTTCAGCCATTTTTTTGTCTTTGGCTAAAATCTCTTTTTCATGCTCGGCTTTCAATTCCAAAAACTTCTCTTTCGCCTGCAGTAATTTGTCTTTTTTAAGATTTTCAGCTTCCAAACTGGCATCTTTTAAAATCGATGCAGCTTCTTTTTTGGCATTCTTAATCAAAGCGGAGACATTGCTGCGCTCCAGCATTTTGGCGACACCAAAGCCGCCGGCTAATCCGACCACTAGGCCGATTATTACTTCTACTATACTCATGGTTTTGTAAGGTTATATATAAAAAAAGCCCACATTAGTTGCTTGTATAAACTCGTAAAGACAAGTTTTGAGCTAGCTCGCTGTTCTGGCTTCCCGTCGGGCGGGCATGCTATAGTAGCGACGATTTGCTCATTTGAATTTGTTAGTGTTGAGTTTACCAAAAATGAACTAATGTAGGCAGTATTTTAATCTAAAAGAACGTTGTTTCTAGCGGTTGAGATAGGTTTCCAAAGCATTATTCAAACGGGCTAATCGGTCGATAGACTCTGTATCAACTACCGTATCGACTGATTTCTGCTGCTCCAATTGCGAGGCAAACTGTAAGGCACACATGGCCAAAACGTCTTGTTTGTCTCGAACGGCATAGTTTTCCTCAAACTGTTTAATCATCGCATCGATTTTTTTGGCTGCACTGCGCAATCCTTCCTCTTGACTCATATCAACAGTAAGCGGATAGACACGGTCGGCTATCGATAACTTGATTTTCAGTTTATCGTTCATATTTAATCAGCCAATTGGGCAATGCAATAGTCGATTTCTCGAATAAGCGCATTGATTTTTAGCTTGGTATCTCGTTTATATTCTTCACTGCCTAATAACGAATTGGTCATTTTGAGCGCTTCAAAATCTTTGACAAGCTGGGCATGGGTGGCTTGTTGTTGGGCTAAACTTTGTGTTGAACCCTGCAACTGCTGCTGTAATGCGCGGTTTTTTTGTTCTAAATCGTCCACCTTGGCACACAATCGCAGCACTTTTTTTTCCAGTGCATCAATGATTTCTTTGATTTCACTCATGGGTGACGCCTTTCGTTACTTAATCCCACAAATTTATAACTCTCGGGGTATTTAACCAATAAAAACGACAAAAAATACAATTTATTTTGAAGCGCTTGGCTAAACTTTTGCGATTCAGTATTTTGTAAATTCTTAACAGCAAATGTTTTCATCTCCCAATCCCTTTTGCTATTTTAGCCCAAAGACCTTTTTTTATGCGCAGTTTGCTATTTTTTTGGTGTTCAATTACTTACTTAATCGCTCAGCCGTATCCGCAAGATTATTTTCAATCTCCTCTCGCGATACCCTTACAGCTTTCTGGTAATTTTGGAGAATTGCGTCCGCATCACTTTCATGCTGGTTTTGATTTCAAAACACAACAACGTGAAGGGCTACCGGTATACGCTGCTGCCGTGGGTTATATCTCACGCATTAAAATTGCCACCAATGGCTATGGGAAAGCATTATACATCACGCATCCTAACGGGTATACAACCGTGTACGGACATTTGCAGAAAGCCGTTGGTGTTTTTGAGGCCAAAATCCAAGCCTTGCAATACGAAGCGAAATCTTTTGCTGTAGAAGCCTACTTTAAGCCAGGGGAGCTGCCTGTCAAAAAAGGGGAACTTATCGCATTGTCGGGCAATACTGGTGGTTCCGACGGGCCCCATTTGCATTTTGAAATACGCGATTCCAAAACGGAGCAAATTATTAATCCCTTGTTTTTTGGATTTGACCTCAAAGATACCAAAGCACCCACTGTAGCCAATGTCATGGTTTATCCTGTGGGTCCCGATGCTGTGGTGAATGAATCCAAACGCCCCGTTCTGTTGAGCCTTTCTCTTCAAGCCGATGGCACGTATATTGCTCAAAAAGTTCAAGCTTCAGGAACCCTTGGTTTTGCCATCAATGCCTATGATCGCGATGATGTATCCTTCAACAACAATGGTACTTACCAAACCCGGTTGTACCACAACGGTCAGCCTAATTTTGAAGTCCTTTTTGATCAAATGGCTTTTGATGAAGCCCGCTATATCAATGCCTACATCGATTATGAACGCTACAAAAAAACCAAACAGCGTTTTCAAAAATTGTTTTACAACTATCCCTTTGCTTGGTCCAATTTGCGGAATGTAAAGGCGGGAGGACTCCTTACGGTGACGCCCAATTTGGCCACCACAGCCCGTATTGAAGTGGCTGACTATAACGGAAATAAAACCGTGATTGCCCTGCCCATTTCGTATGCTAACGCTCCCGCAAAAATAGCCGATCCAACTCCTAAAACGCCTTATTTCATCAAATGTCAAACCGATGCTTTGTTTGAAAAAGACAATGTTTCGGTGTATTTTCCTGCCAAGACCTTTTACGATGATTTTTATTTTCAATTTGACGTAAAAAACAACCAGGTTCAGTTGCATGAGGATATCGTTCCATTGCACCAAAGTTTTACACTGACATGGAAAAATGAATCAATTCCCGCCGCATTGCGCGCCAAAACTTACATCGCAACGGTTCAGGGGACTCGCTTCGGGTACAATCCTACACAAGTCGAGGGGGCTACTTTCTCGATGCGCAGCAAAACCCTGGGGAAATTTCAATTGGTTCACGATGTAATACCGCCCAAAATCGCATGGTTTAAACCGCCCAAAAATAAAGATTGGTCGGGCCTAAATGCTTTGCAACTCACCATTTCTGATGAACAATCGGGGGTGGCCAAAGTCAATGGATTTGTCAATGGCGAATGGGTTTTGTTTGAGTACGATCCAAAGTTAAAACGGATTACGCATGTTTTTGAAGAGCGATTTTTGAAAGCGGGAGACAATAATTTGAAAGTCGAAGTCGTTGACCATGTTGGAAATTCAACTATATTTGAATCCACGTTTAACCGAAATCCAAAAAAATAACTCATTTTGTCGTTATCCAACTATTTCATTGGTCTATTGTTATTGGCAGTGACCACAGTTTCCATGGCACAAACCGGAAAGATTACGGGTGTGGTTTTGGATGAAAACAACAAACCCATTGAAGGAGCCAACATATCCTACGATATGATTTCTGTCACTTCGGATGCCAACGGATTTTATGTGCTTGAAATTCCAGCCGACCGTAAGATTACCGTTCGGTTCAAACACGTCGCTTTTAAGTCCATTACCGCCAATTTTCAGGTAAAACCCCAAGAGATTCTCGAGTTTAACCCCGTCATGGATAGTGAGCAAGAACAACTCGAAGGGGTGGTCATCACGGGTGTGCGTCCCCGAGCGCGCGGGATTATTAGCGTAGACCCGCAGGTGGTACGACGTATTCCGGGTTTGAATGCGGGTGTCGAAAATGTATTGAAAATTTTAGGAGCGAGTTCCAACAGCGACATGAGTTCGCAATACAGCGTTCGCGGGGGAAATTACGATGAAAATTTGGTGTATGTCAATGAGATAGAAGTTTATCGTCCGTTTTTAATTCGCTCGGGTCAACAAGAAGGATTGAGTTTTGTGAACAGTGATTTGACCCAAAAAATTGATTTTTTTGCCGGGGGATTTGAAGCGAAATACGGTGATAAAATGTCCTCGGTGCTTGACATTACCTACCGCAATCCAGAAAAGTTTGGCGCCTCTATGGAAGCGAGTTTTTTGGGTGGGGCTGTGTCGGCAGAGGGGATTTCTAAAGATAAAAAATGGAGTGCCATAGGTGGATTACGGTATCGTGACAACTCTTTGCTCGTCAACAGCCAGGAAACGCAAACCAATTTTCGTCCGCGTTTTATGGATGCTCAAGTGAATATCAATTTTATGCCGGGAGGCAAATGGAACCACAGCTTCCTTGGAAATGCTTCGTACAATCGCTACAATTATCAGCCTCTAACTCGCCAAACGAATTTTGGTACCTTGGACGAGCCCATAGCGTTGCAGATTTTTTATGAAGGGCAAGAAGACGACCGTTACCAAACCTTATTTGGCGCCTTTAAGTCGGTCTATCAAGCCAATGAAAATACTACGTATAAAATTATCGCTTCGGCTTTTCATACCCAAGAACAGGAATATTTTGATATTGATGCCTCGTATTTTTTGGGGGAAGTGGATGCCAATATTGGATCGGAAACTTTTGGAAATGTTACCTTTAACCGTGCCATCGGGTCGCAGTTGAATCATGCGCGCAACAACCTCGATGCATTGATTATGAACTTTGAAATCAAGGGATCGCACAATGAAAATCGCAAGCATCGCTTTGATTGGGGAGCTAAGTTTACTCACGAGAATTTTAGAGATCGTTTGGTAGAATGGGAAGTTATTGACTCGGCCGGTTTCTCGATTAATCCGCCGGTGGTTGATATTCCTAATGATCAGCCGTACAATCCTTATGTGGGCCCATTGGTTCCTTTCCAAAACGTGCGTGCCACCAATTTTGTAGATATCAACCGTCTTTCGGCGTTTGCGCAATGGAACACTCGAACACGCGTTCGACGGGGCATGTTGTATGCTACAGCAGGCGTTCGTGCGCACAATTGGACCGTTTCGGGGCGTGGCTTAGAAACCGTAACGCAAACCGTATTTAGTCCCCGTGTGCAACTCGCCTACAAGCTCGACAGCAAAGACATGTTGTTCCGATTTTCGACAGGATTTTATTACCAACCTCCGTTTTACAGGGAGTTACGCGATATGAGTGGGGTAGTGCAACCGCGGGTGAAAGCCCAACAATCCTTGCATTTTGTGTTGGCCAATGATTACGGGTTTACGATGTGGAATCGTCCCTTTAAATTGGTTTCGGAATTGTATTACAAGGCCATGGATGATGTCAATACCTATACGTTGGAGAATGTACGTATTCGTTACCGCGCCAATAACGATGCAGTAGCGTATGCCTACGGATTGGATGTTCGTTTGAATGGTGAGTTTGTCAAAGGCACCGAATCGTGGTTTACCTTTGGGTATATGAAAACCGAGGAGAATCAAAACAATCGAGGCTACATAGCGCGTCCGACCGATCAACGGTTGAAGTTTGGAATTTTGTTCCAAGACTATATGCCCAATATTCCGAATGTTAAAATCTACATGAATATTGTGTATAACACTGGTTTGCCTGGAGGTTCCCCTTCGTATGCCGATGCCTATGTTTATCAGACGCGTTTACGCGATTATCGTCGGGCGGATGTGGGCTTCTTTTATGTGTTTACCGAGCGCAACGACAAACGTCCTGCTAGCCATTGGTTGCGCAAGTTCCAGGACTTGTCGTTGGGATTTGAGGTGTTTAATATGTTTAACAACCAGAATGCTATTACCAATACATGGGTGCGCGATGCTTACACCAAAAATCAATATGGAATTCCTAATTTTATGACGACGCGTGTGTTCAATCTCCGATTGACGGCTCGACTCTAAACTGAAGTGCTTATGAAACGATTGACTTTTGCCTTGTCACTAGTACTTTTGGTGGGTTGTAAAGAAACCCCACCGCAACCAAAAGTAATTTATTCCAAAAGTTCGACTCCCAAAACGGAGGCGAAAAAAGACGGTACGTTACTAACGTTGTGTGATTTGCCGGTGCAATTTCCAGGGACTTCGGTGTTGTTATTTCCCGTGGGCGAGGTCGCTTTGAACGAGGGGAGTAAAGGTGGAGCGGACTTCAGCAGTAGTCGCTACGACAGCGGAGTAAGTTATCAAGTGTCGAACACCAGCGAGTTTGAAATTGCAGGCAACCTCTCCAATATTAAGTTCCAGGGAAGTCCTAAGGATTCCTTACGCCCTTTGACCGACAAACCGATACGCATTGAGCGTATTGCGTATTTGCACGGTTTGGCCGAAAAAGGGAAAGCGAAACTCTTGGTTTATGAAGTACAAGACAACGATACCAATCAGGATGGAATTGTCAATGCCAACGATATTCGCAGTTTGTATGTGAGTACCTTGGAGGGGCAACATTTTACCAAACTCACCACGGAGTATCAAGAGTTGATTGATTGGAATTGTTTGGAAGGGTTAGGACGCTTGTATTTTCGGGCTATTGAAGATTTGAATAAAAATGGGGCCTTTGATAAAAAGGATAAAGTGCATTACTACTTTATCGATTTACTTTCACCGACATGGACTCCTCAAGAATACAATCCGCTGCCGTAGCGGATTTTTTTTTGAAACAGGGGGTTGGTTTTCAGCCCCGGGCGCAACGGCATCCTTTGGGGTTTAGCCCAAAGATACAGTGGAGCACGGGTGTGGGCGCGTGCTTGAAAACAGCGGTTCTTGCTGCCTAAAAAAAACAATACTTAGTCAAAACTCTGTAACGTCACCAATTTGGCGTATGTCCCTTCCAGCGCCATGAGTTCGGCGTGGTTGCCTTGCTCGATGATTTCGCCTTTGTGCAGCACCACAATGGTATCGGCGTTTTGAATGGTCGATAAACGGTGGGCGATGACAATAGACGTGCGGTTTTGCATCATGTTTTCGAGGGCAATCTGCACCGCTTTTTCACTTTCGGTATCGAGGGCTGAGGTGGCCTCATCGAGAATCATGATGGGTGAGTTTTTGAGTACCGCGCGGGCTATGGAAATCCGTTGTTTTTGTCCACCGGAAAGTTTTCCTCCCGCATCTCCGATGTTTGTTTGGAGTCCCATGGGCAATTCCATCACAAAATCATAGGCATTGGCGACCTGCAAGGCATGGATTAATTCGGCTTCAGTCGCTTCGGGTTTTCCGATGCGCAGGTTGTTTTCGATGGTGTCATTGAAAAGAATCGAATCTTGGGTAACCAAGCCCATCAAACGACGGAGGGCATGAATGTCCATGGTTTTGATGTCAACGCCATCGATGGCAATTTTACCTTCATTGACATCATAAAAACGGGTGAGTAGGTTGGCCAACGTACTTTTTCCGCTGCCCGATTGCCCCACCAAGGCCACCGTTTTTCCTTTGGGAATGGTCAGTGAAAAGTTTTTTAGTACCGGTTCGTCTTGGTAACCAAAGTTGACCTGTGACAGCGTGATGTTGTCGGTGAAGTCGGATTTTTGAACGGCATTGGGTTCAGACTTCACAGTATTTTCTTCTTCGAGTACTTCAAAAACCCGTTCGGCGGCGGCAATTCCGTTTTTCACAGCATAGGAGGCTTTGGAAATCGCTTTGGCTGGCGTTAGAATGTTGTACGCCAATCCCATAAACGACAAAAATACCGGGCCCGACAAGGATTTATCTACCAATACTAGGGTTCCGCCATAGACGAGTAAAACGGCTATGGTTATGATGCCCAGTAATTCACTTAAAGGCGAGGCGAGGTTATTTTTCTTCCCGATTTTATTGGAGAGTACTAATAGGCGTTGTACCGATTGTTCGAAGCGGCTTTTAAAGTTCTCTTCAGCCGTATAACTCTTGACGACTTTGAGTCCGGTGAGCGTTTCTTCTAGTAGTGAAATAAGGTATCCTGCTTCGTTTTGGGCGCGAAGGGATTGTGATTTGAGACTTTTTCCAATCAGCGAAATGATAAATCCAGCGATGGGAATGAAAATAAAGACAAACAGGGTGAGTTTCCAACTGATGGTAAACATCATAATGATGGAGAAAATGATGGTAAGCGGTTCTTTGATGATCAGTTCGAGCACCATAAAAAAGGAATTCTGCATTTCTCCTACATCGCCCAGCATTCGCGTCATGACGTCACCTTTCCGTTTTTCGGAAAAAAATGAGATCGGGAGGGCAATGATTTTTTGATACATTTCGTTGCGAATGGTTGCCATGACATTGGTGCGTAAATGCATCATGTGGTAGGAGGCCATGTACCCGGCAATGTTTTTTAGTAAAAACGTCACAATGACAATTGAAACCACCAAGAAAAGGGCATTTTGCGGTGTGCCGGATTCGGTGAATTGCGTTACTTTATAGTACAAAAGATTCTCGAGGTAGTCCTTTGCTTCTGAAAAATTGGTATAAACAGGTGCTTCGTAGACCTTTTTTGTTTGGTCAAAGAGAACGTTCATCATGGGGATAAGCGTAATAAAGGACAAGGTTCCAAATAACGCATAGAGAATGTTGTAAATAACATTCCCTACCACATGATGTTTGAAGGGGTAGATGTACGGTTTTAGTTTTTGGAGGATTTCTTTCATGCGTCTAAGCCCATATCGGCGATACAATTTTTAATCTTTTCATCCAAAATGGCTTCCACCGCTCCAATTTCTTCTAAGGAAGCGAGAGGCGCATTCACGCTGAAATAAAATTTGATTTTGGGTTCGGTACCACTGGGTCGGGCACAGATTTTACTACCATCTTCCAAATAGTAAATCAACACGTTGGATTTGGGGATGGTGAGTTCAAATTCGCTTCCGTTGAGCACATCGCGTCCTTTGGAGGTTTGATAGTCTTCGATACACACGATGCGTTGGCCGTTGATTTCGGCTACTGGATTTTGGCGCATGTCAATCATCATTTGGTTGATTTCTTGCAGGCCTGAGATTCCTTTTTTGGTGAGCGAAATAAGATGTTCTTTGTAGTATCCGTGATCGAGGTAGAGGTTGTGCAACTCTTGGAAGAGGGAACTGCCCGCGGCTTTGGCTTGAGCGGCAATTTCGCAAACCAAAAGGGTAGCCCCTACGGCATCTTTGTCGCGTACTGCATCACCGACCATGTAGCCAAAACTTTCTTCACCGCCACCGATAAATTGGAGTTCGGGAAAATCTTTGATGAATTTGGCAATCCATTTGAAACCGGTCAATCCCACTTTGCATTCCACCTGATAGGCCGAGGCCAATTCGAGCATCATGGGCGTGGATACGATAGTAGAACCGATGAATTGTTTGCCGTTGATTTTTCCAGCGCGTTTCCATTGTTCCAAGAGGTAGGCGGTCATGATAATCATGGTTTGGTTTCCGTTTAGCAATACCATTTCATTTTGTGTATTGCGCACGGCCACGCCCAGGCGGTCGGAGTCGGGATCGGTTCCAATCACGATATCGGCGCCAATCGCGTCGGCCAATTGCAAGGCCATGGTGAGCGCTTCAGGCTCTTCGGGATTGGGAGACTTTACGGTTGGGAAATCGCCATTGGGTTCGGCTTGTTCTTTTACAATATTTAAATCGGTATACCCCGCAGCGGTTAACACAGCAGGAATCGCTTTGATGGACGTTCCGTGTAGCGAAGTATAGACAATTTTGAGACCTTCTCGGGCTTCTTTTGGCGTATTGAAACTCGCGTTGGCTAGGGTAGAAGCTACAAATGCCTCATCGATAGCGCTGTCGATGTATTCGATTAAATCGGCATTGGCGACAAATTGAATCGCATCGTAACGCACATTTTCGATCACCTCAATAATGGCTTCATCTTGGGGCGGTACTAATTGTCCGCCGTCTTGCCAATACACTTTATATCCGTTGTATTCGGGAGGATTGTGCGAGGCTGTCAACACAATACCGGCATGGCATTGTAAATGTTTGAGGGCAAAGGAGAGTTCGGGGGTGGGTCGCAATTCAGAAAACAAGTAAACATGAATTCCGTTGGCCGAAAAGACATCGGCTACAACTTTGGCCAACGTATCACTGTTGTGGCGGCAATCGTAGGCGATAACCACTTTGAGTGCTTCACCTGGGAATGCTTGTTTTAAATAATCCGAGAGTCCTTGGGTGTTTTTCCCGAGGGTGTAGCGGTTGATGCGGTTGGTTCCCACACCCATGATGCCGCGCATGCCGCCCGTTCCAAATTCTAAATTTTTATAGAAACTTTCTTCCAATTCTTTCGGATTGGTAGTCATCATTTCTCGAATGGCCGCTTGGGTGGCCTCGTCAAAGGTTGGGGTCAACCATTCGTTTACTTTATTTACTAAGGAGGGTTCCATAGGCATTTTAAACGTATTGTAAGCTTGTGTTAGGTGTTGAATGAATTATCGCTCTTCGGCAATTTTGTAGCGCTCTTCGTTGTTTTTGGTGCGTAGGATAATTTCGCCAAGAAATCCCGCCAAAAAGAGTTGCGTACCAATAATCATCGAAGTAAGAGCAATGTAAAATAAAGGGTTATCGGTGACCAAAATCGTATGGAAACCGGTGTAGAGTTTGATGAGTTTTACCACAATTATGAATCCTGTAGAGAGGAATCCGAGGACAAACATCAGGGCTCCGAAGGCACCAAACAAGTGCATGGGTCGTTTGCCATAACGGGAGAGGAACCAAATGGTAATTAAGTCCAAAAACCCGTTGATGAATCGGCTCATACCAAATTTTGATTCACCGTATTTACGCGCTTGGTGGATGACCACTTTTTCACCAATACGATTGAATCCAGCGTTTTTGGCCAGTACAGGGATATAGCGGTGCATTTCACCTGAGACTTCAACGTTTTTCACCACGAGATTTCGGTAGGCTTTTAGACCACAATTGAAATCGTTAAGGTAAACGCCCGAGGTTTTTCGCGCGGCCCAATTAAAAAGTTTGGAAGGTAAATTCTTGGTGACCACATTGTCGTACCGTTTCTTTTTCCAGCCGGAAACCAAGTCATAATTTTCCTCGGTAATCATTTTATATAAGCCTGGAATTTCATCGGGACTATCCTGTAAATCGGCATCCATAGTAATCACCACATCGCCTTGCGCACGGGCAAAACCGGCATGTAAGGCTTGTGATTTTCCATAGTTGCGAAAAAAGCGAATGCCTTTTACACAGGGATTTTCTTGGCACAACGATTCAATAACCGCCCAAGAACGGTCGGTGCTCCCGTCGTCAATAAACAACACTTCATAGGTATACTGGTGTTGGTCCATTACCTTTTTGATCCATTGGTGTAGTTCGGGTAACGATTCTTGTTCGTTGAGTAACGGGATAACGATGGAGATATTCATTAATTTAAAAACTGGCTTGTTCTTTTTTTACAATAAGACCAACAATTACAGAGTGGATTAAGGCAATAAAACTGTACATTACAATACCAAGTGGTATACTTATAATAGGACTCATCATTTTTTTCATCATTCCTGTCATCATTTTTATTTGGTCCAATGACATATTTGGATTTTGCTGAATAGTGATAGACTGAACTTTTGCTATTAATTCATCAATATATTCTGGAAATATAATAGTAAAAATCATAAAAAAGATACCATTGATTAAAGACCCTAAAGCTGTTAATCCTACGCCGATTTTGAGGCTTTCCCCTATTGAAATTAGGCCTCCTTGTGATTTTTTGTAATATTGAGCTCCAAGAAAACAAAAGACAAAGGGTAGTACTAAGAAATTTAAAACATTAATTACAATGCCATAGATTTTATTTGTTTGTGGATCAATGTTAAAAACGTATCCAATAACAAATTCTAAAATCATTATCAAACCGAAAAGTACTCCGTACTGACCGATAATTGTACTTATTTTTGTTTTTTGTTCCATAAAAATATAACTATATTCAACCCGCAAATATAATGAATCTATGATAACGTTTTTCGGAATTTCACATTAAAAAAAAGTGATTTTGAGTTTGAAAATTGAAAATTAGTTGTATTTTTGCACACTCAAAATTAAAAGGATTACTAAACGTTGCAGCGCGCTGATACCTTTTTGAGAATAAAAGCATCAAGGCTAACTGCTTCATAACTAATAAAAAGATTTACAAGATGAAACAAGGTATTCACCCAGAAAATTACAGATTGGTAGCTTTCAAAGATATGTCAAACGAGGATGTATTTATTACGAAATCTACTGTAGAAACTAAAGAAACTATCGTGGTAGACGGAGTGGAATATCCGGTATTTAAAATGGAGATTTCTCGTACATCGCACCCATTTTATACAGGTAAATCGAAATTGATTGATACGGCAGGACGTATTGATAAGTTCAAAACTAAATACGCTAAGCACGGTAAGTAATTCGTATTTATTGTGTGTTCAAATAGAAAAAGCCATCCTTCGGGGTGGTTTTTTTATTGCCTATTTCTTCGTAGTTTTGACCCATTAGCTGAAAAAATCACTCATGAACTATATTCTCTTCGACGGCCCAGTCCGCAATGCCCTTTTACCTTTTACGTTTACTCGACCCGTTTGTGATATTCGCATTGGGATATTGACCATTCGTGAAAAATGGGAAAAATATTTGGGTTCGACCACGACAACACTCACCGAAGAGTACTTGTCGGAAAAGTTTCCTATGGTCGAAATGGAGGCCAATGTCATGCTCAATGGGGCGTATTTACCCAATGCGGTATTGGTAGAAATGGTGCGCAACCTCGAGCAAAATCAAGCGATTATGCGTGGCGAAGACGTGATAGCTTTTTACACCAACGACTCCCAAGAAGAGGTGGATTTTGATACGTATGAAATCCTTGAATTTGAGGATGAGTGTTTAAAAATCGAGCATACCTGGGATATTTTTGCCAAAAATGATGCCGCCCTTCGCGAGGATTTTGAACTGCTTACGGCTGATCGTCATTCGCAACCCATACCCAAGTCGGTCAATGTTATCGCTCCCGAACATATTTTTATTGAAGAAGGCGCACAATTGGAATTTGTTACCTTGAATGCGTCAACGGGACCAATTTATATCGGGAAAAATGCCGAAATCATGGAAGGTTCGGTCATTCGCGGTCCTTTTGCCTTGTGTGAAGAAGCCCAAGTAAAGTTGGCCACCAAGATTTATGGCGCTACTACGGTTGGACCGCATTGTCGCGTGGGTGGTGAGGTCAATAATTCGGTTTTGTTTGCGTATTCCAACAAAGGACACGACGGATTTTTAGGAAATTCGGTGTTGGGCGAATGGTGCAACATTGGCGCTGACAGTAACAATTCTAATTTAAAAAATAACTACGAGGAAGTTCGCTTGTGGAGCTACGAAACCGAAAGTTTTGCACGCACCGGACTTCAATTTTGCGGTTTAATGATGGGTGATCACAGCAAATGCGGTATCAATACCATGTTTAACACCGGAACGGTTGTAGGGGTTTCGTCGAATATCTTTGGGTCGGGATTTCCTCGCAACTTTGTCCCTAGTTTCAGTTGGGGCGGTGCTTCAGGAATGACAACCTATCTCACCAACAAAGCGTTTCAAACGGCCAAAATCGTTATGGCACGCCGTCATGTGGAATTTGATGAAGTCGAGGCGCGTATTTTGGAGCATGTGTTTGAGGAGACGAAGAAGTATCGTTAATTTGTCAATGTGGCGATGTGGCGATGTGTCAATGAGTCAATGGGACGATGTGTCAATGAGCCGCTGAGCCGCTGAGATTCTGAGCTACTGAGCTAGAGAATGTATTCAAAAAAGGGATGGGTACATTTTCTAATTCGTATAGTGACACATTAGAAAAATCTTTACCTTTGCGGCCGCAATCGCTTGACAACGATTTCAAGGGTTGTGTACACTATGGAACAGCAAAAAAAAGTAGCCTTTTACACCTTAGGCTGTAAGCTCAATTTCTCTGAAACTTCTACTATTGCGAGAAATTTTCAAGACGAAGGATTCGAACGTGTCGATTTTGAAGACGTAGCCGATATTTATGTCATCAACACCTGTTCGGTAACCGACAATGCCGACAAACAATTCAAACAAGTCGTAAAAAAAGCCCTAAAGCGCAATGAAAAAGCGTTCGTGGCCGCTGTAGGTTGTTATGCGCAGTTGAAGCCCGAAGAATTAGCGGCAGTAGATGGCGTCGACTTGGTTTTGGGCGCTACCGAAAAATTTAAAATCACCGATTACATTCACGATTTGTCCAAAAACGACTTGGGCGAGGTGCATTCTTGCGAAATTGAGGAAGCCGATTTCTATGTGGGCAGTTATTCCATTGGCGATCGAACGCGTGCCTTTTTGAAAGTTCAAGACGGCTGTGATTATAAATGTACGTATTGTACCATTCCCTTGGCGCGCGGTATTTCCCGTAGCGATACTATGGAAAATGTGTTGCGCAATGCCGCAGAAATTTCCCAACAAGGGATCAAAGAAATTGTTTTGACCGGAGTCAACATTGGGGATTATGGCAAAGGCGAATTTGGCAACAAAAAACACGAGCATACGTTCTTGGAATTGGTGCAAGCCTTGGATCAAGTGCAGGGTATTGAGCGTTTGCGTATTTCGTCGATCGAACCCAATTTGCTGAAAAACGAAACCATCGAATTTGTTGCGCAGAGTCGCACGTTTGTCCCCCATTTCCATATTCCTTTGCAATCGGGGAGTAATGCCATCTTGAAGAAAATGAAGCGCCGTTATTTGCGCGAACTCTATACGGAGCGCGTCGCAAAAATCCGTGAAGTGATGCCCCATGCGTGTATTGGTGTGGATGTGATTGTGGGTTTTCCGGGTGAAACGGATGAACATTTCTTGGAAACCTACCATTTCTTGAACGAACTCGATATATCGTATTTGCATGTGTTTACCTATTCTGAACGCGATAATACCGAAGCCGCTTTGATGGACGGTGTGGTGCCGCATAATGTTCGCGCCAAACGCAGTAAGATGTTGCGTGGCTTATCGGTCAAAAAACGCCGTGCCTTTTATGAAAGTCAGTTGGGAACCACCCGCACGGTTTTGTTTGAAGGCGAAAACAAAGAAGGCTACATTTATGGGTTTACCGAAAACTATGTGAAAGTAAAAACCCCATGGAATCCCGAATTGGTCAATACCTTACACGAAGTGCAGCTCACCCATATTGACGAACAGGGTAGTGTGCGCATTGCGTTTGTGGAGGTAATACGTTGATGGTTAATCCTCATTCCTTTGTTTGCAATAAGCCTATTTTTTTGGGGATACTACGGGTTTGTTGTAGTCGTTTCCTGTTTTTGGAGTACATGTTCATTTCCCCATTTTTCCATGGCTTCCAGTAAGGGGGCTAAACTTTTTCCCCGTGGCGACAAAGAGTATTCCACTCGAGGCGGAATTTCATTGTATTGAACGCGAATGATCAGTTGGTCTTGCTCCAATTCTTTTAGTTGGTCGGTAAGTACTTTGCGCGAAAGACTTGGGATACGTGCCGCAATTTCGCCAAACCGTCGCGTCTCCGTTCGTAAACAATATAAGATGATTGGTTTCCATTTGCCACCGATTAATTCCAATACTGCACTTACGGGACAAAGGTTGGTTTTTTCCTTCGTTGAGGGTATAGTTACTTTCATGTTACCAGTTTAAATTAAGTTACCTTTTGGTAACAAGTTACTTTTTAATACTATTACTAGTTACTTTGCGTAACAAATATACGAAGTAATGAATTTAAACACAAAAAACATGATTTTAGTTACCGGCGCTTCAGGTCATTTTGGATCTACAGCCATTCACACACTTTTAGAAAACGGCATTCCCGCTTCACAGATTAAAGCTCTTGTTCGAACCCCTGCTGCGGCTGAACCTTGGCACCCATTGGGGATTGAGGTTGCTTTGGGGGATTATGATGATTATGCGTCATTGATCAAAGCTTTTACAGGCGTTTCAAAAGTTCTTTTTGTTTCCAGCAGCGACCTTAGCCATCGTTTGTCGCAACATCGCAATGTGGTTTTGGCGGCCAAAGAAGTTGGCGTAGCACATTTGATTTACACTAGTTTTCAACGCACAACAGAATCATCGGCTTCTCCTTTATGGGGAGTAGCGGAGTCGCATTTGCAAACGGAACGTTGGATTGAAGAAAGCGGCATTCCGTATACTTTTTTGCGAAACAATTTGTATTTGGACTTCTTACCGGCCTTTATTGGGGCAGAGGTGTTGCAAACGGGAGTTATTTTTGTACCCGCGGGAACAGGGCGTATTAGTGCTGTACTTCGTTCGGAAATGGCTGAGGCCGCTGCCAAAATCGTGCTCACCCCAGGGCATGAAGGGAAAGTATATTCGTTTTCACATACAGAATCGGTCTCGTATGAAACGATTGCACAGCACTTAGCAGCACTTTCTGGAAAGTCGGTGGTGTATGTATCTCCCGAGGTAGACGTTTATGCAAAAACCCTAGCCGAGTTTGGCGTACCAGCTGAAAGTATCGGTATTTTTTCAAGTTTCGCGTTGGCCCAGGCGAGTTGGGAATTGGATGCTCCGAGTACCGATTTGGCTACGATTTTGGGGCGACCGCTTACGCCGATTTTGGAGTATATTACAAACATATATTTCCCAACCCAAGCATAATTACAAGTCAGAAGGGATGTAATTCCCCAAAAATTAAACCTGTAGCTGAAGAATCATTACCGGTTTTTTTTTTGGAGCGTATTGTTTAGTATTTACTTTGAAAATGCAATCGCGGGATGCTGTAATTTAACAGTGATTTAGCTATGCCTAAATACAAAGTATTATTCGTCATAATAGATAATTTCACGTTCTGCTATCAGTGATGGTTTTCCTTCTTTTGTGCCTTCTAAATACATATAACATTTGATCCAATTTTTATGATCATCGTATTCATAGTCGTAATAGCGGGGTCTTCGGGAAACTCTTGTCATGGGCTGCCCTTCATAATCGGGTAAAAAATCAATTTGAATTAAATCGCCATATTCATTGTAATACCGTACTGTTTTTTTAATCTTTGAAGAATATTCCCCCTTAATGTCATAGTAAATAGCCTTTTCGACATAATCCAACTTTGGGTGGTACACATATTCTTCACTACACAAAAGTTCTTCTTCGGCTGTCAAGCTTACGAATACTATTCTCCCTTGAGCATCGTATTTAAAGTTTGCAACCATTTCGGGATTGTATTCATTCAATTCAAAATCAGTCCTTAAAAAATTAATGTTTACTCTATCGATATCATACTTGGGATTTAACTTAATGGAATATATTATCTTTATAACTTGACTTTTTTCATTGTAGTAATACGTACCAACGGAATGTATTATTTTTTTGGAATCCCTCAAAGATTGAATTGAATCTTGAGAATACACCCATTCATATTCATTTTCAAAGAGTATTCTGTTTTGCTTGTCTAAAATGTAACTAAATTTTGCATTTCTAAATACTTCTTTATCCTCACCTGATTCTAGTGATTTTATACAATAATCATATCTCGGTAATAAAGGTTTATCAAATACATTAAGGTATCTTTTTTTTAAGTTACATATTATTTTTTTCTTAAAAATGGAATTATCATAATAATAAGTATAAATATCTTTCTTTCTCTGTTGGTATACTGTATCAATAGTTCCTCCCCAGAAGGTTTTACACTGTCCTGTTGGATAATAATAAAAATCAAATTTAGGTGTAGCATCTGCTCTTAAGTTTATATCATTATACTCTAGCGTGCTGATATTTGGTTTTATATAGGAATATTTTCTTCGAATACTTTTTACTTTCCCATAGAAATGATATTCATAATTATCTTTAAAAAAATAGTTTGCATCATCTAAATCCTGTGCAGAAGTTAGAACTACAGTCAATAAAAACAGGATGGTAGTTAAATATTTCATTATACCGTTTTTTGGGCGGATAGTAATTTACAGCAGTATAAAAATAAGCATAATTTCTAATACTTCGATTGAAAGTGTAATCGCGTTATCCGAAAAACATCAAATCCGTATTGCTCGATAAATTCGTATTTATGGCGGCCGGGTTGCTTGAAGTCCATGATTTTTTCGGCGGCAATTTCGTAGTACACACCGGGGCCTTCGAGCATGAATCGATTGCCGGTAGTACGGTAGGCCGCGCGGATGAGTTGAAACTCTGCGAGGTTCCAGGTGGTGTTGTCAGGATCGAGTTGGCTCGAACCCGTCATGAATCCTTCGGTGATTTCGGTGGTACAGCCGTAGTATTTTTCGATGTGTTCAAAAAAATCGAGAACGGCATCGCGAAGTTGGTCAGCGCTCATGATACTTTGGGGAATAAAAAAGCCGCTTCAGGGGAAACGGCCTATAGGGGTTTGATTAAATCCGAATGCCGGGGGGAAGTAAATCGCGGTAGGTGGGATGTTTCCGCATAAATGCCGCTACTTTAGGGAAAACGGGAACGACTTTTAATTTGCGTTCGTAAGCGATTTCCATAATATTTTTCAATAATTCGGTCACAAAAGCTTCATTTTCTGTACCGTTAATGCGGGTCAGGAAGATTTTTTTCTCCTGAAAGGAATATTCCACAGAAACTAATTCCCCATTGAACGTCGTTTCAAATTGACGGGCAAAGGTGTTATCCTTAATTTCCATTTGTTCCAAAATTAACTCTGAGTTCATCTTGTTTACGTAGTATTCATTAATTTTAGGCAAATTTCGGAATAATTTGGAAAACTCCCATCGTTCTGTACGTTAAATCTTTTAGTATGAAGCCCATCCCTGTTTATTTTATGCCCGGACTTGCAGCGAGCACTTCTATTTTTGCGCGCATTTCCTTACCGAAGGAATCGTTTGAAATTCATTTGTTGGAGTGGTTTTTGCCCGAACCCGAGGAAACATTAGCGTCGTATGCCCAGCGGATGGCGGCTCAGGTTCACGATCCCACAGCGATTTTGGTTGGGGTATCGTTTGGCGGGATTTTGGTACAAGAAATGCAGGCTTATTTGCAACCCCGCAAGGTTGTTATTATTTCCAGTGTCAAATCGAAACACGAATTCCCCCGTCGTTTTAAAGTAGCGCGAACCACCAAAGCCTATAAATTATTGCCTACGGGTTGGCTTCAAGATGTGGAAAAATTGGTCAAGTATGCATTTGGGGATTCGCTAAAACGCAAATTGCATTTGTATGAACAGTTTTTACACATGCGCGACAAGCGTTACTTGGACTGGGCGATTGAGCAGGTTATTTGTTGGGACCGTGCAATTCCCGATCCGTCGGTCATTCATATACACGGTACGCACGATGAGGTTTTTCCTCCGAAACATATTACCCACTACATTCCTGTAAAAGACGGAACTCATGCCATGATTTTGAGTAAATACCGCTGGCTCAATTTGCATTTGCCCTCCATTTTGGCCGAAGAATAGGGGGTTTGGACTGATTTTTGTAGTTTTGTAGCAATTCTTTGTAGTATGGATACGAAACCGTGCGCTGTTGCGTTGAACTAAAAAACTTTGTCCTATGAAACCGATACGTTGGATGGCTACAGGAGCCTTGGCCGTGGTACTTACCAGTCTTTTTATTTTTGCCCTTTCTGGGGATGCGCGCAAAGCACTACTTCGCGAAGGGACGTCGCAGTATTTTCCGCCGAAGGTTGATTTTGCAGGCGAACCCACGCCCTTGCATTTGGCCGATGTGAAAGAACGATTTGATCGCGAGTTGCTGGTGAATGCCAATTTACATTCGTCGACCTTACTGATTATGAAGCGTGCCAATCGTGCCTTTCCGGTGATGGAACCTATATTGAAGCAGTATGGTGTGCCTGATGATTTCAAATATTTGGCGGTCATTGAGAGTGCCTTGACCAATGCGGTCTCGTCGGCGGGCGCACGCGGGGTTTGGCAGTTTATGCCCGATACGGCCAAAGAAAAAGGTATGGAGGTCACCGAAACGGTAGACGAACGCTATCATTTACAAAAATCGACAGAAGCGGCTTGCAAATATTTGTTGGCGGCCAAAGCAAAATTTGGTTCATGGACGTTGGCTGCGGCGAGTTACAACGGGGGGATGAGTGGCATTACGCGCAAATTGGAAGAACAAGGGGTGACGGACTATTACGATCTTTTATTGACCGATGAAACCCACCGGTATGTGTTTCGAATTTTGGCCTTGAAGGCGATTATGCAAAATCCGAAGCTGTATGGTTTTGATTTGAGTCAGCACGAATTGTATGAAAATTTACCCACCAAAATCGTTGAAGTTGACAGTTCGATTACCGATTTGGCGAAGTTTGCCAAAATGCAAGGGGTCAATTACAAAATCTTAAAGATCCACAACCCATGGTTACGCGACAAGAAGTTGGTCAACCCTGGGAAAAAGAAATACCAGATTGAGATTCCTACGGAAGGGTATTAGGAGTTATGAGTTATGAGTTATGAATTAAGGTGCTCCTTGGCGCCTTTTTTTATATTTGAGAATTACTACAGGTGCCAATTTCAATTTATCCCTAGGTGTTGCACTCGAAGCTTGCGCTGAATAGATGAAGTAAATCCATGATCGAGGCATAATTATAAAGTGATTATGAAAAATATTGTAGAAAATTTAATCTATGTTATGCGTTCTGAAAATGAAGATAAATCTTTGTCTGCAATTACATCTTTAGGTTTATTAGTTGAAAGGCACATTCAAGATCGGTATAGCGATGTTGATTATCTGCATCTATTCCATAATGATATTCAAATTTATAATCTTAAACTTAGTGATAATGAAGTTAATTTGATCCTTGAAAATGTGTTGTTTGAATTATTTCATAACGTTAATAAAAACGCTGTTTCGTTAGCATGGTGCCTCGGCAAATTTCATGATAAGTACATTTTGTCAGATTTTTTAAAGCTTTTTAAAATTTATAAAAATGATGATGATGTTTTTTTACAATTATTGTTTTCATTGATTTCAATATACGATTTAAGAGAAATAGTGAATACTTTAAATTTCGAATTTGAAAAAATTGATTTTAGTAAGTTAATGAAATCACAAGAATACCTTATGGAGTTATCTTCAGTTTTCCAAGAATTAAAACCCCGATAGCCCGATTTTCAATTCGTACCCACACGGTAAAAGGCAAAAACGTCATCTAAATGTAGTATATTTAACTTTAAGAATAAATTTCAAGGGAAATGCATAGATGAGCACGAATTGCACTCGAGGCTTTAGCCGAACAGACGAAGTAAATCCGCGCTAGTGGGTAGGAGGCACCAAAAATAAATTACAAGCCAAGAGTTGGTTTCTATGATGTAAATAACAATCCGATAATCACCATTCTTTTTTCAGTTTTACATAATGCAATTGACAAAATTAATGCACAATGAGAAAAATATTAACGGCAACAATAATTCTGACCTTGATTAGTTCCTGCGTTTTGAATAGAGACCATGGAAAAGACATTCATACAGAATACATGGACTTTAATTTTAAGGAAAGTCACAATGAATTCATTTATAAATCGAAAATTAATGCTATTGCTGACAACGATATATACTACAAAACACATTTTAGCATAAAGCTTCCCAAGAATCTCAAGAATTGGCAAATTTCAAGCAATGAATTTTTCTTTGAGTATAGCGGGAAAGAAATAATTTATATCAATTCTGGATATAAAAACAAAGGCCAAGCTGGAAAATGGGTAATTAGAGATACAAATGATGACGAAATTTTTAATACACTAAATTCTTATTGGACTAAAAGGAAATATAGTGAAGAAAATTTAAAAGTTTTCAACTCAAGTCGTGTTTCAAAAGTATATACTGATGGAAAAGCACTGATTTTGTTCTATAATATAAAGAAAGAAAATTTTGAGAAGTACTTTGAGCTTATAAAAAGCTTTGAATATATAGAATAGATAAGCTTTAATATTCTCTGTTCCCCGATAGCGCAGATTTACAATCTTCGCCCACACGGTAAAAGGCAAACACGTCATCTAAATGTAGTATATTCAACTTTGAGATTTGATATATGTGTCAATGTAAAGGATTCTTACGAATTGTAAAACCGTGCTAGCGAGTAAGAAATCATGCAAGAATTAAAAAATAATACAAATGGAAATTAATAAATATCTTCTATCCTTAATTGCTCTGTTGTTTATATCAAGTTGTAACCAACAAATGAATAAAGATGAAAGTAATAACATTGACGAATTAGAAATAACAAGTGATTCAATTAGCAATGATACTCTTCGAAAAGAAATAAATAATAATTCTTCGAATAGTGTAATTTTAAAAAAAGATACATTAAAAAACGCTACAAAAGTTCAATATGAAATCATAGAAACTAAAGAAAGAGTCTATTATTTTGAATATTCAGAAAATAATCAAAAACTAAAAAAGTTTGTTTTTGACAATAAAGTGAATATAAAAATTGAAAAAGGAGATAAAAGTATTTTTGAAATCAAAATTTCTAAGGATGACTTTAAAAAATATATTCCAAGTAGTTTAGATGATTATCAATTTTCAATATTTAACATTGAAAAACTGACCGATAAAGAGAGTGTTTTTTTTGTAAATATTTGTAAGCCAGAAACAGATAACTGTTACACATTTAATTTTATAGTTAAAAATAATAATGAAATAGAAATAAAGGAAGTTTTTTTTGATGATGAAGAAAATGAAGGATAATTTATAATGAAAATTTATTATTTCCCCCGCTACGCAAAATGTTCCTTTTATGCACAATGCTTAGCATCCCGAAAGCTATCGGGATGCGCAGCGGGGGCAATTGAGAAACGGGCAATCGCCTACAACTATGTTTATACAAATTATGGAAAATGAAAATTAAGTTGTGTTTTTTAATTATGTTTTTTTTTGTATGGGATATTTATTCTCAAACAGAAGATGATATTATTGACAATAAGTATTTAAGTGCTATAATTTACTTAAAAACAAATGACGAAATCGTAAAAAAAGTAAATAATTTTCATGGATATTGGCTTAAAAACAAGAAAATTAAACAAAGTTATGTAATTGATTTTAATATCTCAAAGTACATTAAATTTATGCCAATAAATGATTTTACTGAAGAAGACTCAAATGGAGCTAAGTCATATCGTGAGAAATATTTTTTTAAAAGTGAAGAGAATTTATTACTAGAAAAAATATTACCTAAATCAGATTCTAAACTTTACTTAATTTTTTCAAAACCAATTGATAACTACCTTTGTGCAGAATTCATATTGAATACAGGCTTTGAAATAGATTTAGTGGATAACATAAATGGTCCAGTAATGAGACTTATGTTTATATTTGACAATAATAACGTAATAAAAGAAGTTAAGCAGTACATTAGTTATATAAATTAAATCCCCCGCTACAGCACGAATCTTTCATATAAGTTATAGAATAACCACAAAACCCTATGGCGCGGATTTTCAATCCGTGCCCACAAAGTAAAAACCAAAGACTAGGCTGATGAACTTGAACATGGAAGACAGTTTTTAGATGGTGAGGTTGGTTTTGCGGTTTCATTAAATGGTCAATCCCAATCATTGGGTCTTGATAAAAATGATGAAATAAAGTCACAGCAAGCTTCTATAACTCCGGCTAATGCATTAGGTATTTCTCTTAATCCGTTGCAACAAGAATTTCAAAAAGGCGCGGATAATTTTATTTCCAAATATTATCCAAGTTTAAATACCGATTACAGAAGTCAAAATCTGAATTCAAAACAAAATGCGACTAAAGGACAACTTCAGAATATAGTTAACGATGGTAAAATGGGTAAATTTGTTTACAGAGCGGAAAATAAAAACGTAATTATAAAATAAAATGAAACATCTTATTACAGCTTTGATGATATTGATTTTAAACTTGAAGAGTTTTTCTCAAGAATTAAAATTGGTTGAAAAAAATGTTGGCACACCCGAAGCGGAACTAATTTTAATTTCTTTTATTGATGGAAAGGAAAGCATAATTAAAAGTTTTAAACAGCCCTTAATGTTATATTTCCACTATTCCTACTACATTGATAATGTCAATAGAACTGTCTATTTTTTATCATCTTCAAATACTGATATTGGAACAAACGGAACGATGGGATTTAGATATGATTTAGAAAAATTTGACGTGAAAACAGAGAAAGTACTTTTTACAACTTATTGTAATGTAACCGAAACATATCAAAATAAAAATATTTATCATATCACATCGGATGGTTTTCTTGAAAGAAATTTTGACGGGATTGAGTCAAAAAAAATATTGTCAAAATTAGAATCAATTGATAATTGGTGTGATTAAGGGGTAATGTACCGCTCCCGATGGCGCGGATTTGCAATCCGTGCCCACAACGTAAAAAGCTAAAACTACATCTTTATGATGTCGTTTTTCTATATTTGATAAAAACTATATATGCCTATTCATTGTATTAGCACGGATTGCAAAATGATTTAGAGGTAATTTTATTGGATTTGTTTTAGCACGGATTGCAAATCCGCGCTATCGGGGGTCTCTAATTGGCCCATGGGGTACAGTATTAGGAGGTGTAGTAGGAGGTGCTCTAGGTTATTGGGGAGGTACAGAAGCTGGCTCAGCAATTTATAATTCCACTCAAGATTAATTTTTATGGAAAAAACAACATTTAATTATCTGATTTTTCATATTGAAAACTTAATCAATGTGAAAACCATAAATGAAATAAGGCACATAAGGGTATTAAGAAAAAGCAAAGTAAATAAAGAAATATCAATATTTAAATTATTGTTTTTGAGTAATGATTTTGTAGGTTTCAAGAAAAGCGGAATTAGAGAAGATACATTAAATTACTTTATCATAAAAACCGCAAATGGATTATATGTATTTGGATTAGAAAATACATTTCAAGATAATGGTTTAAAAACTGAAAAAGTTATAAAATTTCAAAAAGTCAATAAATTTATTTCAGCTATATTGTCTTCAAAGTACGATAGAATAGTTTACCCTTAAAATGATTTTTAAGCAACAACCGACCCGATAGCGCATTCTATGATAAAAAACAACAAACCCCGATGGCGCGGATATGTTCAACGGTTGATAGCGCGGATTTATTGCACGGAAGATGGCGCGGATTTTCAATCCGTGCCCACAACGTAAAAAGCTAAAACTACATCTTTATGATGTCGTTTTTCTATATTTGATAAAAACTATATATGCCTATTCATTGTATTAGCACGGATTGCAAAATGAATTAGAAGTAATAGTATTGTATTTGTTTTAGCACGGATTGCAAATCCGCGCTATCGGGGGCTAAGCCAGCCATAATGCCATTAAGACAAGTACAAGAAATCTATGGACAGCAATAAGGAATTTATAACCAAATAAAATAAACTTATGAAAGTAATTAAATCGTTTTTGGTTTTAATTATACTTCAAATATCATGTGGTAAAAAAAACAGTGTAGTGTTATCTGTTGAAACAGAAAATTCGACAGAATCTACCAATTATATTACAGTCTGTGAAACTGAGGGAGGATTTGAAATAGGAATAGATGAGGATTTCAAAAATAAAATTTATAATAAAAAAGCAAAAAGAATTCTTCTGATTGGAAATAATAAAAAAATAGAAATTGGTTTGTTCAATATTCTTTACAGTTCAAAAACTAATGTTGAACACCAATCTCCTTTAACTCCTAAAGGAAAAGTATTTATTTTTAAAGATGGAAAAGATTATTTTATTGATGTAAAATCAAAAAATAAAACTGCCATTAAGAATCTTTTTAAAGATAAAATTGAAGAATGTAAACGGATTGACAGATAATGTATCAAAGTTTGAAATGAATAACCCTAAACCCAGCTCCGCAAAGAGATCCTAAGAAAAGCCCCGCTCCCGCGCGAAATGAAATTCGACGAAGTCCCCGCTACCGCGCGAATCCCTTCGCGTGGTTGTAGAAAATTAAATCATAACTGCTATACAAAACCACCTTCGGGTGGTTTAGTGTTATAAAATTCTATATTTCTAATTACATTATAGTTGATAAATAGCTGAAACCCTAGCCCTGGTGGCAGTGGAAAGCCCGGAAGGGGGATGCGTTGGTATTTACCGCCGAGCAAGAGCGACCCAAGAAGCTAGAGCGCGGCGTAGTAAAAACACGCAGGCCACTGAGGACATGCAACGAACAACAGGAAATAGCTACAAAAAAGAACTTCTGCGGGAGGTTGGTGTCTTTTGTTGGTTATGTCTGCAACTAATTGATTCTTTACTTTTTGTCTTGACGGAGGTTAGTCGTAAGTCGTAAGTGGATTAGTCGTAAGTCATTTTAGTAGTCAGCAATTAGTGATCAGCCATCAGCAATTAGCTTCCTCACTTGCCAAAGACAGTCTTTTCTCTTGTTTCTTTGCTCTTTTTTCTATTTGCCACGAAGACTCAAAGTCACTAAGATTTAAGACTAGAAAAACTAGTTTTTTGGCCTGCTTAATCGTCTTAATTTATGCGGTATAGTGAGTAGTCTTAATTCCTTAATGTTTTGAAATTTTGGAGCACAAAGTATCACGATGTTTGCACAAAGTTTAAAAGGTTAATTGGTGTA
>Ga0209278_1000152_pt1 | contig 86587 bp, 76 predicted proteins | sample JI81BgreenDNA_FD_187504 | JGI IMG/M metagenome (GOLD analysis project Ga0209278, IMG submission 187504) | Wastewater effluent complex algal communities from Wisconsin, to seasonally profile nutrient transformation and Carbon sequestration -... | ecosystem: Engineered > WWTP > Effluent > Algae... | reverse complement strand
TGTGTGCTTTGTGCTTTCTTGGTGTTCCTTGTGGTTAAACCAAGTTCAAGTTCAAGTTCAAAAATCAAGGGCAATTGTTTTCGCTTTGCTCAAATGGTAGCCTACTTCGTAGGAGATTCCTACTTCGTCGGAATGACAAAAAATCATATTTTCATCTTACAGCTTCTAGCTTCCAATCTCTTTTCTCTTTTTTGGAACACAGATGGAAGAAATAGTAAAAATTTAAAAAATCTAAAAGATAAATTCCAATATTAAAAATTACTTCGTCTGTTCGCTTCGCTCGGGTCCAAATCCCAATCTTACAGCATCCAAAATCTAATTTCTATTTTCTTACTTCTATCCTCTTTTTTGGAACACAGATGGAAGAAATTGTAATAATTGAAAAAATCTAAAAGATAAATTCCAATATTAAAAATTCTAAATCCCAATCTTACAGCATCCAAAATCTAATTTCTATTTTCTTACTTCTATCCTCTTTTTTGGAACACAGATGGAAGAAATTGTAATAATTGAAAAAATCTTTGTGTGCTTTGTGCTTTCTTGGTGTTCCTTGTGGTTAAATAAAGTTCAAGTTCAAGTTCAAAAATCAAGGGCAATTGTTTTCGCTTTGCTCAAATGGTAGCCTACTTCGTAGGAGATTCCTACTTCGTCGGAATGACAAAAAATCATATTTTCATCTTACAGCTTCTAGCTTCCAATCTCTTTTCTCTTTTTTGGAACACAGATTTAAGAAATAATAAAAATTTAAAAAATCTTAGTGCCTTTGAGTCTTTGTGGCAAAATCTGAAAATCCAAAAAAAAAACCTGAAACTTCATACAGCTTCAGGTTTCAGTTTATTGATTATTCTAAGTGTTAATACAAACTTGGAAATTTCTTTGGATTGGCTTCGTGCATTATGGCGTATACTTTTTCGAAGATGTCTTCTACACTTGGTTTAGAAAAGTAATCACCATCCGTGCCATAAGCAGGTCTATGTGGTTGTGCCGCTAGCGTTTGTGGCTCGCTGTCTAAATAGCGGTACGCTTTTTGGTTTTCTACAATTTCTTGTAAAATGTAAGCGCTAGCGCCTCCAGGAACGTCTTCGTCTATCACTAACAAACGGTTCGTTTTCGCTACCGATTTCACAATGTCATGATGGATGTCAAAAGGCAAAAGCGATTGAATATCAATAATCTCCGCACTAATACCCACAGTTTCTAATTCTCTTGCAGCTTGCTCTACCAAACGTAAGGTTGAACCGTATGAAACTAACGTAATATCGTTTCCTTCTTTAATAGTTTCTACCACTCCAATTGGTGTTTTGAAAGTTCCTAAATTGGTTGGCATTTTTTCTTTCAAACGGTAACCGTTCAAACATTCTACGATTAAGGCTGGTTCATCGGTTTCTAATAATGTATTGTAAAATCCAGCGGCTTTGGTCATATTTCTTGGTACCAAAACATGTATTCCACGAATCGCATTGATAATCATTCCCATGGGTGAGCCCGAATGCCAGATTCCTTCCAAACGGTGACCACGAGTTCTAATAATTAGCGGTGCTTTTTGTTTGCCATGCGTTCTGTATTGTAAAGTGGCTAAATCGTCACTCATAATTTGGATAGCATACAACAAATAATCCAAATACTGAATCTCTGCAATTGGTCGTAAACCGCGCATCGCCATTCCAATACCTTGACCTAAAATAGTAGCTTCACGAATGCCGGCGTCTGCTACACGGAATGCTCCGTATTTTTCTTGCATGCCTTCTAATCCTTGGTTTACATCACCAATGTTTCCTGAATCTTCACCAAAAATCAATGTTTCTGGATATTTAGCAAAAATGGCATCAAAATTATCACGTAAAACCAAACGTGCATCTACTTCTTCCGCAGTATCATCGTAAGTTGGTTTTACTTCTTGAACCGAAAACACATTATTATTTGATTGTGAAAACAAATGCGAACTGAACTTCGGTTGGATTGTATGGGTATAATTGGTAATCCATGTTGCCAATTGACTTTGACCGCTTTCACCAATAATCATACGCAAAACTTTTCTTGCGGTAGTGATGATATCTTTTCTAATTGGTTCTTTGATTGCGGCTAAATCAGTGGCATATTTTTCAATAAATACTTTGTTAGCACTTGAAGCTGCAATAGTATTTAATAAAGCAACTAATTCTTGTTGTTCGGCTTTGATTGGAGCTGTGAAAGCAACCCAAGCGGCTTTTTTACCTTCTAAAACGTCTTTTTTTGCAGAAGTTTCAATTTCGGTTAGTTCTTCTTCGGTTGCGATATTGTTAGCAAGCATCCATTGTTTCATTTGCGCAATACAATCGAATTCGGCTTCCCAGGCTAAACGTTCTTTGCTTTTGTAACGCTCGTGACTTCCCGAAGTGGAATGTCCTTGCGGTTGCGTAAGTTCGTTCACGTGAATCAAGACTGGAACGTGCTCTTCTCTTGCAATTTTAGACGCTTTTTGATAGGTTGCTACCAACGACGGGTAATCCCAACCTTTCACACGAAGGATTTCATAACCGTTTTTCTCCTCATCACGCTGGAAACCCGCTAAGATTTCCGAAATATTTTCTTTAGTGGTTTGGTGGCGTGCATGAACCGAAATTCCGTATTCGTCGTCCCAAACACTCATAACCATTGGAACTTGTAGCACACCAGCTGCATTGATGGTTTCAAAAAACAAACCTTCTGAAGTGGAAGCATTTCCTATAGTTCCCCATGCAACTTCGTTTCCTTGTTTAGAGAAATTAGTCAATCCTTCTAAACCTTTTACATTTCTGAAGATTTTAGAAGCTTGAGCCAATCCTAATAAACGAGGCATTTGACCGGCAGTAGGAGAGATGTCGGCACTTGAATTTTTTTGTTCCGTTAAGTTTTTCCATTGTCCGTTTTCGTCTAAACTGTGTGTAGCAAAATGTCCACCCATTTGACGACCAGCACTCATTGGGTCTTGGTTGATGTCCGTGTGACCATACAATCCTGCGAAAAACTGTTCAATGGTCATGGCACCAATTGCCATCATAAAAGTTTGATCGCGGTAATATCCTGAACGGAAGTCGCCATTTTGAAACGCTTTGGCAAGTGCTAATTGCGGCACTTCTTTTCCATCGCCAAAAATTCCAAACTTTGCTTTACCGGTTAGTACTTCTTTTCTTCCTAGCAAACTACATTCTCTACTAACTGTGGCAATTTTATAGTCGTTTAACACCTCTGTTTTGAAATCTTCAAAGGATAAAATTTCTTTTTCGGTAGCTTTATTCATATTGATAAAAAGTTGAATGGTTACAAATGTAATTAATTAGGCAATACCAAACAAGATGCTAAAATAGAATAATTTAATTATTTTTAATAATTATACGAATTGGGTGAAAATTGTGTAAAAAAGTAAAGAGATAAGCGGATTTTAATAAAGATAATACAATTTAATATCCAAAAAACCAATTAAAACCACTTTCTGGTAAACAAGGAAATCAACGTTTGAGGAGTTAGCGTAACTACAAATCGGATTTTTTCATCGTAATTGTTCTCTTTAAACGCAAAGCCATTGGAAGAATACACTGGAAAAAAGAGTTCAAAATAATCAGGAACTAAATTCAAATGAAAACCAGAATCGTAAACAAATCTAGGTTTTTGGTATTGGTTTTTAAACAGTCCCACATCTCCATACACTTGCACCCAATTCCAAATATTGAAAGTAGCATTTGTGGTAGTCATCCATTGATTAGCGAAACGCACATCAAGTTTAGATTTAAATCCACCTTCTGCATAAACATATTGTTGACTAAAGAGGCCAGAGGTTTCGCTTCTTCCTAAAAGTGGGAGTTCAAACATGTAATCAGTGGGCTGATCTAAACCAAAGCTAAAGAAATCTGAAGTCGTACTTCTGTAAATGAAAGTTCCTGCAAAGAAGCGCAAACTGATTTGGCGGTTGTTTTCAAAAAGTTTACGGTAATGGAGTTCGGTGTACACTTTTCCAAAGGAATTTGCTACTTGTAAATCTGTTAAAAAGCTGAAATGTTTGGTGCCTTCGGTTTGAATATTGCCGTATTTGAAGTTGAACAAATTGTAGTCTTCAGTATTGATATCAGTTATAAATGGCGAAGGTTCTCGCTGGGCAAAAAGTTGTCTTATTTGAATAAATTCATTTTTATTGCGTCTCAAGTTTTTGTCTCTAAAGAAAAATTGAATGGTGGGATTAATTTTAGTATAGCGCGCATCGGGAGCATAATGAAACTGACTTGCCGATAATAAATAACGAATGCGAAACAAATCGCCTTGGTCACGAATGAGTTGGTCCACAGAAAAAGAAAATTTTCCTACTAAACTTTGCGTATTAGGCGAATAAAACGGTGAGACACTAAAATTGAAAGGTTTGTTTAGCAAAGATTTATTGTTGAAATTCATACCCAATGCCAAACCGTCATATAAATTAAATTCAAATTCTGGAACAAAAAACAATTGGTTATAGTAGGGATTTTCTAAATCTCTGAAAAATTGAAATTTGAGCGGTCTATTATTGGAAAAAAAACCTTTGGTAGACTTCCAATTGTTGCGTAAATTAAATTCAGGAATTTCGTTAAAATAGTTTAAAGTTACTTTATCAGCGCTATTTCTTGGAAATACAATTGTGGTATCGCTACTAATATTAGACAACCATTGTTTACTGGTTATAGAATCGTTTTTAAGGGTATAAAGTGAAACAGGAACTTGAGCCTCTGAATTGTTTTTAATGGTAATTTCAAAGGAATCTTTATTTTTTTTGAGTTTCCCAAATTTAAAATCGATACGTTTTCTGGTAGCAACAACCGTTTCAAAAAACCAATCGATATTTTTCGCACTATTTTTTTTCAATAGATATTCAAAGTCGTGTTTTGAAGTGGGACAAAAAGCGCTATTGGCAATGAATTCCTGAATAGTATGCGCTACAATATCATTCTCTAAATAGCTATCTAAATAATGTAAACTAACACCTGCCCGATATTTATTGGCTATTTTTTCATTAAACTTAACCAAATTCTCTTTGGATTCACTCAGGGGTTGGTCTAAATTTCTTCTTGCCATTAGCAAATACAAGTAATGGTATTGCTGGTTGAAATCAATGGAAAAAAGGTGGTACGATTGCAATAATTTAAAATTAGAAAGATTCCCCGTCATTTTTAAATTGGGATGAAATTCTTCCACATACTGCATCATGGTGAATATTTGAATGCCGTCGATAATCCATTGTTCTTTTCTAAGATTCAGTTGCAGATTTGCTTTCAAATAATTATTTAAATAGGTTTTTAAGAACATGAGTTCAAACATGATTTCATCTGGATACGGATTCAAAAAACCGGGCAATTGGTTCAGGCCGTAATAGGGTTCACGGTCATAATCTTCTTGGGTAACAAGTAGTTTTGAACAAACGGAATTTCCTAGTTTTTCATTGGTAAATCGTGTAATTTTATCAATTAAATACGCTTGTTGAATGTCGTTTATGCGATTGTTTTTTAAGTTTGAACTAACTTCTATAAATTCATTTTTATAATTCGTAAATTCTTGATTTTTAGTGACTACAATTTCACAATCTTGAAAGTTATTGCCTTTCAACGTAAATTTGCTATCTGATTTACTAACGCTAACATTTGAAGCCACATGAAACGATTCTGGAATTTCGAGAGTAATGGAAAAGTTGCTTAAAACTTGTGTTTTATCGTTTAAATTTTCATTGCTTTGTATGATAAAGTTTTTGTTTTCATAGCGTGCTGGACTCAAAAACCAATCTTTAAAATACCATTTTTCGTTTGGAGTAAACCCATATTTTGTGAATTTGCTATTGGGTAATTTAGTTCGGTAAGTACAAATAATTTTCTGAGTAGAGTAGGGTAGAATGGGTTGGTTCAGTTTAATTTCAATAACATCAACAGCATTTTTATTTCTTTCCCAATGCAAAACTTTAAAATTTTCATCAACCATTGATTGAATAGTAGTAAATCCACGATCTGCATCAGAAGCCAAATGGAAAGAACGAATGAATTCATCAGAAAAACGTTTGGCCAAAGCAGAATTTTTAGAAGAAAAGGCATGATTCCAATCTAAAACTACTACTTGATGCAAAGTATCTGCCGAAGTATTTTCGTAAACTATTTCATGAATAAGTTGCGCTGCATTTTCCTGCGGCAGTATGCGCATTTTTATTTCATGATGGTGCTGTGCTTTTACCATTTGAATAGCACTACAAAAAAGTAAAGCAAGTAGCAGGAGTTTTTTCAAGGCGTTTTTATTATAAAATGCAAGTATATTAAAAAGGTTGCGTTACTGCAAAAGTTAAAACTTACTTTTTTGATTGATTTTTTCTAAAAATAACGTTTTCAAGTAAAATTGTTATAATAACCTTAAATTAAAGCTAGTCTTGTTATAAAAAAGTATATTTGAAAAAAAAATGTTATGTTCCCAAATTTACTAAGAATTTTCTTGTTTTTGCTATCTTTTTCAGTTTTTTCACAAACTGTTGTAATAAATGAATTAGATGTTGACACCCCAGGTTTTGATACACTAGAATTTATTGAACTAAAATCTTTTGATGCCAATGGTAATGCCTTACCTAATTTTTCGTTAGATGGTTATGTTTTGGTTTTTTATAATGCTGGAAGTTCCGCTCCATATTCAGGTACGTTAAGTTACAATGTTGTTGATTTAGATGGAATAGCTACTGATATAAATGGTATTGCATTGATAGGAAGCACACAAGTTTCTCCAACACCTGCTTTGACATTTCCCAATAATTTTATTCAAAATGGACCAGATGTAGTGGCTTTGTATTTGGGTAATGATTCTGATTTTCCAATAGGAACAACTGCTACTACTACAAATTTAGTTCATGCATTAGCGTATTCCAATGCGAATAACACCCAGCCCAATGCGTTAATGTCTATTTTTGGTTTGACAACTTGTATAAATGAAAATGCCACATCAAATGCGCAAAATCATTCTATACAAAGAAAAAATGATGGTACTTACGAAGTAAAAGCACCCACACCAGGTGAAAACAATGACGGTTCTGGTATTCCTATAAATTATATTTCTGTTTCGTTTCCTCAAACCAGTTTTAATGAAGGACAAAGTTTTAATATTACTTTTACAACCAGTGAACCTGTTCAAAATGAAAATTTGATTTTGAATTTTACTTTAGCCAATGGAACATTTACCAATGCTGATTTTTCAGGAGGATTAACTGTTGTAATTCCAGTGGGACAAACTACGGTACAAAATGGTATTATTTTATTAGATGACGGCATTGACGAAGGTGACGAAGAACTATTATTTAAATTTCAACCCATTCCTTTTGGTTATGTAGCTAATAATGATAATATCTTAATTCGAGTTAATGATGTGAATTTTGCCACCGATTCTTGGGGAACACCTCTAAATCCTACATACAATTTTTATGAAGCAACTGCGCTAGCTAACCAAATTCCAGCAGGTTATTACGATAATTTAGAAGGTTTAGCTGGAGAAGCCTTAGTTCAAGGCATTCAGGATATTATTGCAAATCCAGCAGTAGTAAGATTACACAGCTATGCGGATATGTGGGAATTGTTAAGAGATGCTGATAGAAATCCTTTAAATAATAATCAAATTTGGGCCATGTATTTTGAGCAACCAATGGCAAAATTAGATCAACAAAACACAAGTAGTATTGTTGGTAAATGGAACAGAGAACATATTTTTCCGCAATCTCGTGGTGGATTTGTTGTTCCTGAAATAGATATTGCAGACGGAATTAACTTCTGGGCATCAAGTAATGCAGCAAATACAGTTGATGGTGTTTCAGATGCTCACCATATCAGAGCTGAAAACGGTCAAGAAAATTCTTCAAGAGGAAACAAAAATTTTGGAAATACAACTACATCAACTACTTATGCTGGTTTTACTGGAAATCAAGGTTCTTGGCGTGGTGATGTAGCGCGTGCCTTGTTTTACATGGGCGTTCGTTTTTCAGATTTAACTATTGTTAACGGCGATCCTGCAGAGGTTAGTGGTACTGCGCCCTCTTATCAAATTGGTGATTTAGCTACGTTATTAGCTTGGAATACACAAGATCCTGCTGATGATTTTGAAATGAACAGAAATAATGTAGTTTACAATTGGCAACAAAATAGAAATCCTTTTATTGATTATCCTGAACTGGCAAGTTACGTGTACGGTGCTAATTTTGGACAACCATGGTTTGCTACACTTTCCAATCAAACAGTAACTTCAACCGAAGTAAAAGTATATCCCAATCCAACAACAGATTACCTTGTGATTTCTGGAATAAACGGAACATCGAAAGGAAAAATCATTGCAATAACAGGTCAAGAAGTAGCTAATTTTACTGTAACTAATGAAACCCGATTACCGTTAAATTTGAGTCAAGGTGTTTATATCTTGCAACTTACAGACAGTTCAAACAATGTTTTAAATAAAAGAATTGTAGTGAAATAATTCCTTAGAAACTAAAATGTAAAAAGGCTGTTTAAAAGTCTAATTCTTGTCTATTTGAATTTATTTGCTTTGCCTATTCGCAAGCCTAGGTCAGCTTCTACAAATTATTGATTATCAATTATTTTTAAATTCTGAAACAAGTTCGGAAAGACAAAAATTACACTTTTTAGACAGCCATTTTTTTGCAAAAGAAAAAGTTCTGAATTGCTCCAGAACTTTCTCAAATAATCAACTTAAAACTAAACTAAAATGGTTGCTTCTATGGCTGATGGAACCACTTGGTTTTTTAAAATATCATCAAAGGTTTCTCTCTGTCTAATTAAGTGCGCTTCGCCATTGTGCCAAAGCACTTCTGCTGGCTTTACTCTTGAATTATAATTAGAAGCCATTGAAAAACAATACGCTCCAGCATTGTGAAAGCACAAAATATCACCTTCTGTAATTTCAGTAATTCTTCGGTTAGAGGCAAAAGTATCGGTCTCGCAGATGTAACCTACAACGGAATAAAAACGCTCTTTTCCCTTCGGATTGGAAATATTTTCGATATGATGTTGGGCTCCATAAAGCATTGGACGAATTAAATGATTGAATCCACTATCTACACCTGCAAAAACGGTTGAAGTAGTTTGTTTCACCACATTCACTTTTGTTAGAAAAAAGCCAGCTTCACTCACTAAAAATTTTCCAGGTTCAAACGCTAGGGTTAATTCACGACCGTATTCTTTTTCGAAGGCAAGAAATCTTTTGGTTAATTTTTTACCAAATTCTTCCACATCGGTCTCAATATCTCCAGCTTTATAAGGTACTTTGAATCCACTTCCAAAGTCTATAAAATCTAAAGCTTTAAAGTTTTTGGCGGTTTCAAATAAAATTTCGGCGGCATACAAGAAAACTTCTACATCCAAAATATCCGAACCCGTATGCATGTGAATACCGTTAATGTGCATTTTGGTATTTTCTACAATTCTCAGAATATGCGGCAATTGATGGATTGAAATTCCAAATTTACTATCAATATGGCCAACAGAAATATTAGCATTTCCACCTGCCATAACATGCGGATTAATACGAATACAAACTGGGATTGATGGGTGTTTTGTTCCAAATTGCTCTAAAATAGATAAATTATCAATATTAATTTGAACCCCTAAAGCCGCAACGTGTTCAATTTCTTCCATAGAAACACCATTAGGAGTATACATAATTTCATGAGGTTCAAATCCTGCATACAAACCTAGTTGTACTTCTTCAATAGATACTGTATCTAAACCGCCACCTAAGTTTTTTATTACTTTTAATATGCTTATGTTTGAAAGCGCTTTCACTGCATAATGAATTTTAAATCGGGATACTTTTGAGAAAGCATTTGTTAATCTTAAGTATTGATTTTCTATTTTTTCACTATTGTATACATATAAAGGTAAACCAAATTGTGAAGCAGCGTTTTTTAAATTTTCGGTATTCATTATCTCAATTTTTCTGCAAAGAAAGTACTTGGTCTGTTTTGTTGCAAATAAATAACAATTATTAACAATAAATAACAAATTGTTACAAAAATAACATTTAAATAATTAGGCTATCAATTATGACAACTCCATGTATACCAATTAGCCAAATTAAATGAAAAAAAATAGTGGTTTTCAAAATATGTTTGTTATTTTTGTGGCACTTTTAAAAAAAGAAAAACGTATCAAATTATGAACTTACACGAATATCAAGGTAAAGAAATATTAGCTAGTTACGGCGTTCGCGTTCAACGTGGTTATGTTGCTAATAATGCTGAAGAAGCTGTAGCAAAAGCAAAACAATTAACTTCTGAAACAGGAACTGGTTGGCATGTAATCAAAGCTCAAATTCACGCAGGTGGTCGTGGAAAAGGCGGTGGTGTTAAATTAGCTAAAAATTTAGATCAAGTAGCAGAACTTGCGGGACAAATTATTGGGATGGATTTAATTACACCTCAAACACCTCCACAAGGAAAAAGAGTTCATAAAGTTTTAGTTGCTGAAGATGTTTATTATCCTGGGGAAAGTGAAACAAAAGAGTTTTACATGTCTGTTTTATTAAACAGAGGTGCTGGTCGTAATATGATTATGTATTCTACTGAAGGTGGAATGGATATTGAAGAAGTTGCTGAACACACACCACATTTAATCTTTACTGAAGAAATTGATCCAGCTGTTGGTTTACAAGGTTTTCAAGCTAGAAGAATTGCATTTAACTTAGGACTTTCAGGTGAAGCCTTCAAAGAAATGTTGAAATTTGTTGACGCATTGTACAAAGCTTATATTGGTTCAGATGCTTCTATGTTTGAAATTAACCCGGTATTAAAAACTTCTGATAACAAAATTATTGCAGTTGACGCTAAAGTTGATTTAGATGATAACGCCTTATTCCGTCACAAAGATTTAGCTGAAATGCGCGATATTCGTGAGGAAAATCCAATCGAAGTTGAAGCTAAAGAAGTAGGATTAAACTACGTTGACTTAGATGGAACTGTAGGTTGTATGGTAAACGGTGCTGGTTTAGCAATGGCAACTATGGATTTAATTAAGTATGCTGGTTTTGAGCCTGCAAACTTCTTAGACGTAGGTGGAACTGCTGATGCAAAACGTGTTGAAACTGCTTTCCGTATTATCTTAAAAGATCCTAATGTAAAAGCTATTTTGATTAACATTTTTGGAGGAATCGTTCGTTGTGACCGTGTTGCTCAAGGTGTTGTGGATGCATACAAAAACATGGGCGACGCTATTAAAGTGCCAATCATTGTTCGTTTACAAGGAACTAATGCTGAAATCGCTAAAGATTTAATCGATAATTCAGGAATGCCAATTTTATCTGCTGTTCAATTCCAAGAAGCAGCTGACCAAGTAAAAGCAGCATTATCTTAATTCAGAGATACACTATAATAACAAAAAACTCCTAAGTATTGCACTTAGGAGTTTTTTTTAACCAAAAAACAAAACTAAAAACTAATGAATAAAATTATGGGCTTCTGTTTGCGCTAATTTTATATTTTCTAATCGGGTAAAGAATTTGTGATTGCGTTGAAAATTCTTGTCCAATTTTAATTTGACAAACATACCATTAGCATGAATGCTCAAGGTTTTACTTTTATAGATTACCAATTGATAATAGGGTATAGGCCAAGTGTAATTGCCCAAACCTTTATTGATATGAACCAAAACACCAAGTGGTCTAATTTCTAAATTGCAATATTGTGTGTCGGCAACTTTATTCAAACAAGGTTCAAAATGATGACTTGCATTTTCAATGATCATACGGTGCGAACCTGTTCCGCCCATTTTTAGGCTTTGTATGAAACTATAAGGCTTGCCAGTAATCTCACTAATTCTACTATCAATTTTATCATCTTTATATGTGGTATTAAAAACCATGTTAGTATAGATTGAAATTGTTAATTTTCACATCTTTAGCTTTCAAATCGTGCATTAAATTATACAATCCAAAAAACGTTCGATTGATGTATATAAAATGTTGTGACCCTCTGTTTCCATTCATTTTGCGTAATTCTGTGTTTTTCGAATAACGTTCACCTAAATCAGCGATTTGTCCAAAGAAATTAGCATCTGAAAAATCAAATACTTCGGAATGAAATGGTTGGGTAAAAATACTTAGCATTTCATGGAACATTTCGTAGAAAAAGGCTTGTTCTTCTTTGGAATCTTCGGGTTTTAGAATTTCCAATTCAAATAGTTTTTGTTTGAATAGTGCTGGACTTTCTAAACTTTCTTTTTTGGCCAATTCAAAATAAGGTACATAAAATTCCTCTGGAACTATTTTGATACAACCAAAATCTAAAGCCACTAATTTTCCTTCTTTCGAAATCAAGAAATTTCCCGGATGTGGATCAGCGTGCACTCTTTTCAAACGGTGCATTTGGAACATATAAAAATCCCAAAGTGCTTGACCCAATCTATTGCTCAACTCTTGATTGGTATTGTGTTTTGTGAATTCAGAAAGATGTTCGCCTTCCATCCAATCCATTGTGATGATTCTATCAGAAGACAGTTCTTTGTAATATTTTGGAAATAACAAATTAGGTAAATGTTCGCAAGCTTCAGCCATGGCAATACTTTGCTCCACTTCATTCACATAATTAGTTTCCTCAATCAACTTATTTTCAACTTCTTTAAAATATTTGTCCGAATCTTTTCCTTTGATATTGAACATTTTTATAGCAATAGGTTTTACCAAAGCCAAATCCGATGAAATACTTTCCGCAACACCTGGATATTGGATTTTTACTGCCAATTTCTTTCCGTCTTTTTCAGCCAAATGCACTTGACCAATACTAGCCGCATTTACGGAATTAGGATTGAACTTGTCATAAATTTCATTTGGACTTTTTCCAAAATAATTTTTGAAAGTTTTTGTTACCAAAGGAGCAGATAGTGGTGGCACCGAAAACTGCGCCAACGAGAATTTTTCTACATAAGCCTGCGGCAAAATGCTTTTTTCCATGCTTAACATTTGTGCTACTTTTAAAGCACTTCCTTTCAATTGCTTTAATCCATCGTAAATGTCTTCGGCATTTGCAGCGTTAAGATTTTCTTTAGCTTCTTCTTCCGTTTTGGTGATTTTTTCACCGTAATATTTCAGGTAATTTACTCCAACTTTAGCACCCGTTTGAATCAATTTTGAAGCACGTTGTATTTTAGATGTTGGAATAGAATCTATCGTTTTCATAATTATTTTTTTTCTCTTTCGAGGTTACATTTTCATGCTTACTTTTTCTTTCCACATGAATTTCCCTAAGTCAAATAGGCTTTTTAATGGTTTGATATCTAATAAATCAAAACTTGCATTTACTGATTTTTCAATGAAAATATCTGTTTTTTCAAATGATGATGACGTATCGTCTATCCAGAATTTCAGCAACATTCCAAACTGAATCCAAGCCATTTCGCTTCTGCTTTTTTCTTGAATTTCCATTAATTTTTCTTGTTGTAAATCCAATAATTCAATTTCTAATGATTGGAAGAAATGCTTGAAATGTTTTCGCAATAAGCCTAATTTCTTGATGTTTTTCAATTGATTTTTATCATGATGTAATACCGCTACAACAAAACTTCTGTTAGCCGTGAGAATTTCGAAAAAAGTATAATAGAAACTTAATAATTTAGTTTTGGCATCATAAGATTCGTATTCGTCACTTTTTTGAAGCAATTGTAAGGTTTGTTCAAAAAACACTTCAAAAATTGTTTCGTCAATTGTTTCAAAATTGGTGAAATGTTTATAAAATTCTGCTTCTTCAAAATTGTTCAACTTTGCGAATTGATAAACGGAACTAGGTTTTTTGTTGTGTTCTAAAAAGTAATCCATGTAAAAACTGATTACATTTTCTTTAGTGATATTTTTCTTCTTTGCCATGATGATTTAAATTTTATCAAAGTTACAAATTTTGTTTAACATAAAATACAATCAATTAAACAAAAAAGTGTTAAAGTTCTTTCAAAAAAAAAATCCTCATAATCGAATGACTATGAGGATTAGTTAAAAGTAGGATTAACTTTTCTGTTCTTTATTGAAGTAAACCAAGTAATAATACATTTGTTTTTCTTCGTCCCAACCTTTTTCCACGAATTTTTCTGCGCTTTCAGGGTTGATGAAATCCAATTTAATTTGGATATTGGTATCTAATTGAATGGTGTTTTTTAAACTTTTTCTAACGTCGGTAACAGCTGCATTGGCAATTGGGAAACTAGAGACGTCTTCTATGCTGTATTTTGCTCCTTTGTCTACTTTATAATTTTTAAACTCAGGAATGAATTCTGGATTTTGCATGACTTCGTTCAAGAAAGCGGTTTCTTCAAATTCATCATTTTTAGCAAAATGGTTAATAGCACGATTCATGAACAATACTTCTTGTTGTTTGTCTTCAGCGGGTAATACAACCTCTTTGGCAAATTCTTGACAAAATTTCAAATATTTTTTGGTCATGAAATTTTCGTCTTGGAACACATCAACCGAAAGGAAATGTTCTAACCAATAACGCGCATCATATCTATTGCTATCAACGGTTAAAATCTTGTAACCTTCTTCTTTTTTGTAGTTGAAAATGATACAACCTTTGTCTTGTTTGTTCAAGTTAATTCCTTGTTGGAGAATCATTTCTAGGTTGTTTCCGTTTTCTTCGAATTGTAAAAAATCGGTTTTAATTTCACTTTTAAATACACCGATAGCGTCTACTACATTATTATCAATTGAAACATTGGTAAAATAAGTAACATACACTTCACCGTTTTTGATGTGCGGATGATTCGATTGCTCGAACAAATGTTTGGTAATTTTTTTAGAAACGTTGTGAATTTCGCTTGGATTGGTAAAAACCTCTGTGGCTAAATTATACATTTCGTTGTATTCTAAATCTACTTCGTGGGCAAATTGGTAATAATTTTCCTCTTTCTCACGAAAAGGTTTGAAGAAATATTCCTTCAATAAAGGCATAATTTCATCGTTCAAAGCATAAGGATTATCCGAAAGAAAAATAGCTTCATTTCGGCTTTTGTTTCCTACACGGTGAATCGAAAGATTGTCTATATGGGCGTTGAATAAGTTGATCATTTTTTTAAGAATAAAGAATAAAGACTTTAGAATAAAGACTTTGTGTTCTGGTTATATGATTGTAAGAAGTCTAATTTCTAACTTCTATTATCTATTTTCTTGACAATTAATTCCAATTTTCTTCGAAACCAAAATCTTCGAATTTGTCGTCTCCGTCAAACATATCGAAGTCATCTTCGTCAAAATCGTCTTCAAAATCGCCATAAATATCGTCGTTCGACATGTCGCCTCTTAATCCACTAGAACCTGCTTCTGCTGGAAGTTCGCCATGCGAGAATAAAAGTTCAGGATAAGTAGCGCCCGGTTGTTTTTCTTCGATAGCGGCTAATTCCAAAAAGAAGGTCCACATGTTGAAGAAATCGTAGATGTAAACTAATTTTGTGCTGTCTTCGTGCAATAAATCATCGATTTTAAAATCCAACATGGTTTTCATTTCACCTGGAACATCGCCTATGTCGAAAAGGGGAATTTCATCTTCTTCGTTCCAAGTCCAATCGTCTTCGCAGGTAAAAAAAGAACCTGTTTCTGAACCATCAAAACCAAAAGCATTTACAATTGCATTGTGTAAATCTTCTAAAGTGTTGTTGCTTTCAATGGCAATATCTCTAAAAATATCATCTTCCGCATCGAGAATCACTCTGAATTTATAAATCATAATCTTGAAATTTTAAGAAAGCAAAAGTAAACATAATTTTAGAGTTTATTAAGTACTGTTTATAAGTTTCTGTGACATAAAATTCAAGCGACAGATAATCAGGGCTTTTAAAGAAGTGAAGATTTTTTAAATGGAATAGGTGATTGGATGATTTGTTTACTAGAAAAATTTCAAATTTCAAATTCCAAATTCCAAGATCAAGAACAAGGGCAAATTCAAAATTCAAGCTCAATCCTATTTTTTGGAACACAGATTTAAGAAATAATAAAAATTTTAATAATCTTAGTGACTACGTGTCTTAGTGGCAAAAAACAGAAAATTCCAATATTATAAATTCCAAATCCCAACAAAAGAAAAATAAAAGGAACACAGATTTAAGAAATAATAAGAATTTTAAAAATCTTAGTGGCAAAATCCGAACGTCCAATATCAAAATTCTAAATTCCAAAGAATAAAATAAACTTTTACACATTCAAGTAAAAAGTGTAAATTTGCATTCCAAAAATGATTAACAACTATGTTAGAGAGATTACAATATGTGAAACAGCGTTTTGATGAAGTATCAGATTTGATTATTCAGCCGGATGTTATTGCCGATCAAAAGCGTTATGTGCAACTTAATAAAGAATATAAAGACCTTAAAGGTTTGGTAGAAAAACGTGAAGAATACATCAATCTTGACGGAAATATTAAAGAAGCTAACGAAATAATTGCTGATGGCTCTGATGCTGAAATGGTAGAAATGGCAAAAATGCAATTAGACGAAGCCAAAGAACGCTTGCCACAATTAGAGGAAGAAATCAAGTTTATGTTGATTCCTAAAGATCCAGAAGATGCGAAAAACGTTATGGTAGAAATTCGTGCAGGAACAGGCGGTGATGAAGCCTCTATTTTTGCAGGGGATTTGTATAGAATGTATACCAAATACTGTGATTCTAAAGGTTGGAGAACTTCTGTAGTAGATGTTAGTGAAGGAACTTCTGGAGGATACAAAGAAGTTATTTTTGAAGTAACTGGTGAAGATGTTTACGGTACTTTAAAATATGAAGCGGGAGTGCACCGTGTGCAACGTGTGCCTCAAACAGAAACTCAAGGTCGTGTCCACACATCGGCTGCTACTGTAATGGTATTGCCTGAAGCAGAAGAATTTGACGTTCAAATTGATATGAATGATGTTCGTATTGATTTTTTCTGTTCGTCTGGTCCTGGTGGTCAATCGGTTAATACTACAAAATCTGCGGTTCGTATGACGCATATCCCAACAGGTTTGGTTGCACAATGTCAAGACGAGAAATCACAGCATAAAAATAAAGACAAAGCATTAACCGTATTACGTTCTCGTTTGTACGAAATGGAATTGGCAAAGAAACAAGAAGAAGATGCCAAAAAGCGTAATTCTCAGGTAAGTTCAGGTGACCGTTCTGCAAAAATTAGAACCTATAATTATGCTCAAGGAAGAATTACAGATCACAGAATTGGTCTAAGTATTTATGATTTGGATGGTTTTATGAACGGTAATCTTCACAAAATGATTGAAGAATTACAATTGGTAGCTAATACCGAAAAATTAAAAGAGTCTGAAGTATTCTAATAAAAAAAAGCTAGCAAATCTGCTAGCTTTTTTGTTATATTTTTTTAATTAAAACAGGTAAACTATCGCAAACTAGCTTGAAGTTCTTTTTCAAAAGCCGCTTGAAGTTTACTCATAATTTTATCAATTTGAACATCCGTTAGCGTTTTTGTTGTGTCCTGAAGGATAAAACTAATGGCGTACGATTTTTTTCCTTCTGGTAAATTATTGCCTTGGTACACATCAAAAAGATTGACTTGCTTTAAAAGACCTTTTTCCGTTTGTTTTGCTAGATGAAATACACTTTCAAAAGAAATATTTTCGTTTAATAATAGTGCTAAATCTCTTCTAACTTCTGGAAACTTTGGAATATCAGTAAATTTCATTTTGTTTGAAACGTACTTTTGAAGTTTACCCCATTGTACATTGGCATGTAAAACTTCTTGCTTGATATCAAAATGCTTAAGAATACTTTTCTTAATTGTTCCTAATTCTGCAATGATTTCTTTACCAATAGTTAAACTAATTCCTTCAGAAAACACATCGCTTTCAACTGGTAAAACTGTTACTTTGTTTGCTAATCCTAAACGATCTAAAAGACTATCAACGGTACCTCTTAATTGGAAAAAATCTGATTTTACTCCACTTGCATTCCAATATTCTTCCTGTCGGTTACCCGTGATGAAGAGCGCTAATTGCTTAATTTCATCATATCCTGATGGTAATTTGTGGTACGTTTTTCCAAATTCAAACAGTCTTAAATTATGTTTTCTTCTGTTGTTATTAAAGGCAACAGCTTCTAAACCTGAAAATAATAACGATTGACGCATCACAGCCAAATCATTACTTAAAGGGTTTAACATGGCAACTGTAAACTCCGCTTTACTGTCTTCAGTTAAAGCAACATAATCCGCAGATGTTAAAGAATTTGACATGATTTCGTTAAAACCTTGCGCACACAATTGATTTGCAATTGTATTCTGAACTTTATATTCTTCGGTTCTTGACGAATTAGCAATTGTAGCATTCAATTTGGAAGGAATACTAACATTGTTAAAACCGTAAACTCGAAGAATTTCTTCAATAACATCAATTTCTCTTTGAACATCAACACGATAGGAAGGAATGAGTAAGCCAATTCCAGCATCAGTAATGTTGTTTATTTTTATTTCCAATGACACTAAAATCTTTTTAATGGTATCCTTTGGAATTTCTTCACCAATGATTTTTGTTACATTCTTAAAACTTAAAAATACTTGAAAGTCTTCAATTTTCTTTGGATAAATATCAATAACATCCGAAGTAATTTCGCCACCAGCCACTTCTTGAATCAATAATGCTGCACGTTTTAGCGCATATTGTGTAATATTTGGATCAATACCTCTTTCAAAACGAAACGAAGCATCAGTGCTTAAACCATGTCTTTTAGCCGATTTTCTGATACTTACAGGATTAAAATAAGCACTTTCTAGAAATATATTATTGGTATATTCGCTCACTCCTGAATCTTTTCCACCAAATACACCTGCAATACACATGGGACCATCGCTATCACAAATCATTAAATCTTCTTCGTGTAAAGTACGTTCTACTTCGTCAAGTGTTGTAAATTTTGTTCCTGCAGCAACTGTTTTTACAATTACTTTTTCACCTTTTATTTTGTTCGCATCAAAAGCATGTAAAGGCTGACCTAATTCATGTAAAACATAATTAGTAACATCAACAATATTATTTTTAGGTGTTAATCCAATAGCTTTTAATCGGTTTTGAAGCCATTCTGGAGAAGGTTTTACGTTTACCCCGGAAATGGTTACCCCGCAATATCTTGGAGCTAACTTTTCATTTTCAACAACTACATCAATTTTAAAAGTACGTTTATCAATCTTAAAATTACTAACCGATGGTGTGATTAATTCTAAATTTTTTCCCTTTTGTTGCAAGCCAGCACGTAAGTCTCTAGCTACACCCATGTGTGACATAGCATCAGCACGATTAGGTGTTAGTCCAATTTCGAAAACTTCATCCGTTTCAATTTGAAATACTTTTGAAGCGAGTGTACCAGGTTTCAATTGGTCGTCTAGAATCATGATACCGTCATGACTTTCGCCTAAGCCTAACTCGTCTTCGGCACAAATCATACCGTGACTTTCTTGACCTCTAATTTTCCCTTTTTTAATTTCAAATGCGTTTCCATCTTTGTCAAACAATTTAGTTCCAATGGTTGCAACAGGGACTTTTTGACCAGCGGCAACATTAGGAGCACCACAAACAATTTGAACTGGTGGATTACCATCGCCTAAATCTACTGTTGTGATTTTTAGCTTATCAGCGTCAGGATGTTTTTCACATGTAAGCACATGACCAATTACCACTCCTTTTAAGCCGCCTTTTAAACTTTCAAAAGTATCAACGCCTTCAACTTCTAAACCTAAGTCGGTAAGAATATCAGCAATTTCTTCAGATTTTAAATCGGTTTTTATGAATTGTTTTAGCCAATTGAATGAGATGCGCATTTTGTATCAAATTTTAGGGTGCAAAGATACTTTTTAAAATTTTATTACAGAAAAAACTGTTTATATTTTTTAGTAAATTATCTCTTTACTAAATAAAGTTAAATCTTAGTAATTGTGTAATTATTTACTCTTTTTTTTACAGTATTTTTAATTATTGGTGAGTATTGATAAAGATTTAAAAGATTTGTGCTATTATTTGAAATAATAGTGCTATTTAAACTTTCGTATTCTTTTTACTTTTGAATATAATCAAAAATATAAAACTATGAGTAATTTAGTGCAACGTCCTCAATTAAAGGAAAAGTATGATAACTACATCAACGGACAATGGGTAGCACCGTCTACTGGTCAATATTTTGAAGTGTTTTCGCCCTTAGATGGAAAAGTAATGGCAAGAGCTGCTCATTCTGCCAAAGCGGATATCGAGCAGGCGGTTGATTCAGCTGCTAAAGCTTTTGTAACATGGAGTGAAACCTCTGTTACTGAACGAAGTATTATTTTAAATAAAATTGCCGATCGTTTGGAAGCCAATCTTGCATATCTAGCTGCAGTAGAAACAGTGGATAACGGTAAAGCAATTCGTGAAACAATGGCTGCCGACATGCCATTAGCAATTGATCATTTTCGCTATTTTGCAGGAGTTATTCGTGCAGAAGAAGGTTCTATTAGTGAATTAGATAAAGATACAGTTTCCATTATAGTTCATGAACCAATTGGTGTTATTGCCCAAATTATCCCTTGGAATTTTCCCATTTTAATGGCAGTTTGGAAACTTGCTCCCGCATTAGCTGCCGGAAATTGTGTGGTTTTAAAACCAGCCGAAAGTACGCCAATTTCAATCTTAGTGATGATGGAAATTATTGGTGATTTACTTCCTCCTGGTGTAGTTAATATTGTTAACGGGTTTGGCGCTGAATTAGGTCGTACATTGGTAACGAATCCAAAAGTAGCTAAAGCGGCTTTTACAGGTTCAACAGCAACAGGTAGATTGGTTATGCAATATGCAACAGAAAATATTATTCCTGTAACTTTAGAATTAGGTGGAAAATCTCCTAATATCTTTTTCCCATCTGTTATGGATGCCGACGATGCCTTTTTAGATAAAGCTCTTGAAGGTGTAGCTTTATTTGCTCTAAATCAGGGTGAAGTATGTACTTGTCCTTCTAGATTATTAATTCATGAATCTATTTATGATGCTTTCATTGAAAAAGTAATTGCCAGGGTTCAAGCTATTAAAACAGGTCATCCATTAGATCCAATGGTGATGATGGGTGCACAAGCTTCTCAAATTCAAAAAGATAAAATTTTGTCTTACATCAAATTAGGTAAAGAAGAAGGCGCTGAGTTGTTGTGTGGTGGTGAAGTAAATCATCTTGGTGGTGAGTTAGAAGGCGGTTATTACATTCAACCAACGTTATTCAAAGGTCATAATAAAATGCGAATTTTTCAGGAAGAAATTTTTGGTCCCGTATTAGCGGTAACCACTTTTAAAACTACCGAAGAAGCCATTGCTATTGCAAATGACACCATGTATGGTTTGGGTGCTGGTGTTTGGACGCGTGATGCTCATGAATTGTATCAAGTTCCAAGAGCTATTAAAGCCGGTAGAGTATGGGTAAATCAATATCATGCTTATCCTGCTGGAGCTCCTTTCGGTGGCTACAAACAGTCGGGTATTGGAAGAGAAAATCATAAAATGATGCTTGATCATTACCGTCAAACGAAGAACATGCTTATTTCTTACAACAAAAATAAGTTAGGATTCTTTTAATATTACTACTAACTTCAACCACGAATTGCATTTTTGAAGTAATTCGTGGTTATTCATATAATACTATGGAAAAAGTAAAGCGTTTAGAAGCTTCGCCAAAGGCATTAGAACTTATTCAAATGTTAGCAGAAAAATTTGGTGATTTAATGTTTTATCAAGCAGGCGGTTGCTGTGAAGGAACACAACCTCAATGTTTTGAAAAAGGCGGATTTTATTTACGATATGGTGATGTTTGTATTGGAAATATTTTGGGATATGAATTTTGGGTTGACAAAGACTTATTTGAATATTGGAAACAAGCGCATTTTACACTTGATGTTTTGGATGGAATAGGAGCAGGAGGTTTTTCCCTAGAAACACCATTTGGTAAAACATTTAAGGTTCATTACCGTTTGTTTACTGATGAAGAATTGCCTCAACTCGAAGAGATTAAAAGAAATGAATAAGATTAAATTTTAGTCGTTATAGTTCATTGATTGGTATTGTTTTGGAGTAACGCCTTCATATTTTTTAAATAACCGAATGAAGTAATTGCAATCTTCAAAACCAGTGGCAAAAGAAACTTCATTAATTTGAATGTTTGGATTACTCAACAGTTTTTTGGCATACTTTATTTTTTCATTAAGAATAAATTCTATAGGGCTTAACCCTAATTCTCTTTTGAAATATCGATAAAAAGATGTGGGGCTCATACACGATTTTTCACTTAAATCTTTTAAGTTGATAGTATGACTAATATTTTTTCTAATAAATGCAATTGCGGGTGCAATGGGACTATTTGAATCAACATAATTATCATTTTCAAAACGTTTTGTGGTTTGTGTTTGAATTATTCTAATAATCAATTCTTGTAGGGTTAAATCAGCAAGTGCATCTTTGGTTAAGGAACTTCCCATGCATTCTTTAACTAATTTATTGATGGTTCCTGCCAATTCTACATTGTTATAAAAAAAATAATTTTCATGATCTAACTTCCATAAATTATTTTTTCCATCTTTTGGGTATTTGTCGTTTAAAAAAGCCAAAGTATTGGATATAATTTGTTGGTCAATAGCCAAAGCTATGCATTGCGTGGGATTATCAATAGTAGCTTCAGGAAAATCAATTTTCATTTCTGCTTGTGATGGTACAATAACGGTTTCACCTGGTAAATAATCAAAGCTAGGCTCTTCAAACAAGTGCATTACTTTTTTGCCTCTTAACATACTAGTAACCACAAGGTCATTGAATTTTAACGGAACCAAATCCGATTTCTCATAGGTTTCAAATAAATTCAACTCACAATGATTCAATGAAAAAATAGTTCTGTTTTCCACTAAAGTTTTTAGAGATTTTTCTTGAGTTAATGCAGGAGTAAAAAGTAGGGCTTTATTTGGCATGCGAAAAATAATAATTTACAACCAAAGTAATGATTTACAAGCTTTTTTCCAAATATTTCTCAGTATTTTATAAAAATAATTTCGCTATTTGATTTTTGAGATGCGATAAATTTTAATCATTATTTCCCATCAACATAATCTTGCAAATAAGAAAAACGCGCTGTTAACTTACCGTTTTCAGTGATTTTTGCTCGTTGAAGAATACTGTCTTTATCTCCGTTAAAAAAAGCAGGAATTACATGATTTAAAAACATGTCTCCAAAGCCTTCACTGGCATCTTTTGGTAATTCGCAAGGCAAATTATCAACAGCCATTACCGTTATTGCTGCTGGGTGATTGTATGCTACTTCTTTATGTTCGCTAGGTAAATAACCGTAAAGTGGTTCTGCAATGGTACTGGCTCTAAGGGTGCAAGCAATAGGTCCATCAACATCACAACTTATGTCAGCTACTACTTTTAATTGGCATTTTGGATGTTGTAGCATTTCTCTTGAAAGAATGATAGGTGCATCATTTCCATAAAAATGTCCGGTAATTAACATATCAGAAACTAGTGCAAATCGTTCAAAATTTGAAGTGTATTCTTTTGGATTGTTGTAAAAGTCAAATTTATCTAACTCTTGACCATCTAAACGTTTGTTGTAATCTAAAACGTCAATAAAAGTATATACAGGTTGGTCATAACTTTTGGTTAGATAATCGGAAACATTTACTTCCTTAATTTTCATTCCGTCCAAGATTTCTTTGGCACCATAAGCTACTTTTCCGCGTCCTGTAAGAACAATTTTAATATTTGGAAGTCTATTTTTTCGTAAACGCTCAATTAATGACTTTTGGTCAGGTAAGGTTTCCGCTTTTGGAATAGCAAATAGTTCATATTTTAAGCCAAAAGCACGCATGGCGTTATAAGCCCCAACGATTCCAGCATAACGGCCAAAGCCAATTAAACGTCCATTTTTATCATCAACAATGGTTTCATGGTCGTACAATTCTATATTTTTTTCAAGAATAGCTTGTAATAATTTTCTATTGTAAGGTTGTTTTTTAATGGTATGTGAAAAGAAAAAATATTTTTTATTTGGAAGTAAAGCATCGATTGGCACTTCTTTAACACCAATTAGCACGTCACAATCTTCCAATGAATTAGAGATTTCAAAACCTTTTTCTTGGTATGCTTCATCAGAAAATATTCTAACTGCAGAAGTTTCTACTTTAATGGAAGCATCAGGGAAATTATTTTTTAAAGTTACCAATGCATCTGGGGAAAAAACAACTCTTCTGTCGGGCGGATTTTTTCTTTCTGTAATGATACCAAATTTCATACGTTTAAATTTTATTTTAGGGATAATCTTTGTTTTTGCTTCATTAATTAGTGCTTGTTCATTTTACCAATTTTTTTTACCAATAATAGATAGGATTTAAAATGATTTTTTAACCAATTGATAATCAAATGAATTGACTGTATTGTAACAGAAAAACTAATTAATGTTACAAATATAACTTTTACCTATCAAATACACAAACATTTTTAGAATTGAAAAAAAGTATGTACTTTTGACTCACTTTTTGATCACATGTATATGTCTGCATACTGAAAACTGCGACTGAACACTCAAAAACTGGGGTCGACTGGTTTTGACAGCGAGTGGAATTGATTAGTAAGCACGTCGAGCATTGTACTTTTTGCTCGTAAATCCGAAGGTACGAACTTATAAACGGCGAAAATAATTACGCTTTAGCTGCTTAATCCGAATTATAGTACGATTTGCCTAGTTCCAACAAGGTTGGAAAGCTAGATTCTCCGCAAAAGCCTTGGTTTATGGCGTTTGATTCTGGAGAACCGTAAATGTAAACCTAGAAAAGGTAATGCTTTAAATCCTTTTTGACACTGATAGAGCTAAGCTAAAAGTGGTTGTTTCAAACCTTGCTTTTAGTCGAAAATTCAAGTTGAAACTAAGCGTGTAGAAAGCTCTTCGATTGCTTGTTTGGACGAGAGTTCGATTCTCTCCGACTCCACAGAAAACCCTGTAAAGTATTGATTTTACAGGGTTTTTTTATGTTTTTGATTTATTTATTGTTTGCAGCTATGAATTTTATTTTTATTATATTACTAATTTTTCAAAGTCTTTAATTGACATCTCTATTTAAGATTTTGTCAAGTAATATAAAATTTTTGATGTATTCCCAATTTATTATTCACCTCACAATCAATTTCTGTGTACTTACCTTTTGATTGTCTTTAAAAAGAGTAACCAAGTACACTCCAGATTCAAAAGCATCAAGAGCTAGAGTAGTGGTTGCAGTGCTGTCAAGTGGTACTTGACGGATGAGTCTTCCTGAGAGGTCGTAAATAGCATAAGTTAAGGCTTGCTCTGTGGTATTGGTTTTTAGAGTCACCGCAGAACTTGCAGGGTTAGGATAAATTTCTAAAGCAGCTTGTTGTTCAAAAGTAGGTGTGTTTAAAGGAGTTACACAAAGACCAGGACTAAGCTGTGGCGTAGTAAAGAAGATTTCTTGAAAAGAATTACCATTTCCAAATTCACCATAGTAATTAGGACCCCAGTACCACACACTGCCATCAGTTTTAGTAGCCATAGTAGTTACAAATCGAAAATTTTGAACATCTTCCCAATCGTTGTCTGTACCTATTTGAACGGGAGAAAGCTGTTGCTGAGTGTTACCAATACCTAACACACCATTAGCATTATTACCCCAAGCCCATAGTGTACCATCAGATTTCACACCAAAACCTCTAGTAGCACCTGCTGCAAAACTTTTCCAAGTATCAGTAGTGATTTGTTGGGCAACATTAGTTACAGTGGGAGTACCTCCTACGCCTAAACCAATACCTCCACCCCATGACCATAGTGTACCATCTGCTTTTTGAGCAAGTATAAACTGATTACCAACACGTAGTTTAACCCAATCAGTAGTTGTGCCAACTTGCGTAGGAGTATTTACTGAGGAAGTTCCAGAGCCCGATACAATAATTGAAGTAGGGTTAGCTCCCCATCCCCAGAGCGTACCGTCAGCTTTTAAAGCAAAAGCAGTTCTATTGTCTCCAACAGCGATATCGACCCAATCGGTAGCGGTGCCAATTTGTCTAGGGTCTCTTTGAGCGGCACTAGTGGGAATACTTCCTGTTTGAAAAAAGTCGTTTTGACCCCATCCCCAGATTGTGCCATCAGTTCGCAGTGCGATGGAGAAGTATTGACTAGGTGCTACTTTTAACCAGTTAGTAGCCGTGGTTACTTGTTGGAAGGAGAAAAAAGTGGTTGTGGTTGAATTGACACCAAGACCGCCATATATATTACTGCCTGTTCCCCAAAGTGTACCGTCTGTTTTAATTACAAATGTATTTTCAGGGCCAAGAAAAATTTCTTGTACATTTTCAGGAATATTAATTAAAAACGGATTTGGGTTAGCAAAAATATTATTGGCAAGATGACCATTAACAGATGGTCCCCAACCCCAATAAGTGCCATCAGAACGGTAACCTATAGAGTGAGCTCCACTAAATTTGATGTATTCGTAACATTGCGCTTGGCTTAAAAAGCCAGTTAATAGAAGTAAAAAAAGTACTGTTTTTTTCATAAGCTTTGGTTTATGTTTTAAAGAGGCGGCTTTACCCGCCTCTTGTAAAATTAATTAGTCAATAATTACTTTTTGTTGCCACAAGATAGTGTTTTTATCCATTACAACCAAAAGATATATGCCTTTAGCATAAGCTCCTGTATCAAAAGTTATTGCATCTGTAGTGGTATTGGTTGATTTTTGAACAAGTTTTCTTCCAAATAAATGAAGAAATTAGTTATTTATTATTTTAAAATATTTTGTTTAAATCGTAAAAATAAAATAATTAGAAGCTATCATTATTTTTTTACCAAAGTTAGTTTTCGGTATTGAATGCACCAGTAATTTGAACAAATATTTTAATTTGAGAACGGACAGAATTTTAGCCTTATTATAAAGGTCTAATAGCTATCCCCTTACATGCAAAATTGTTTATCAATCCTGAAGATATGTTTAATGTTTTAAAATGGATTTTATCTGTTGGGAATAAAGAAAATTTAATGTTGTAAATTATAATATAATATTGATTAAGTAGATAGCCCACATTTTTAACAATATATGTGCAAAAATTATTAGAATACTAGTAGAAGCAACAATTGCATTATTTTCTAGTAATCAATCTATTTAATACTTATGTTTGTATAACCTAATTAAACATAAAATGAAAAAATTAAGTATAACAGCTGTTATTTTCGTAATCAGCTTTTTGTCGTATTCACAAGATGTGAAATTTAAAAAAGATAAAGTTTTAGTTGACAAAAAGGAGTTTCTGTCTTTTGAAAAAGGAGGAACTTTTGGTGCTGTTAATTATGATTTATTGGAACTTAACTCAAATAAAAGGATAATAGTTTTAGTTCAAAATGATGGAGGAACTCACATGGATGTAACTGATGATTATACCCAAATAAAATTTCTTGAATTGGGTAATAAGGCCGAAATTAGTGGCGGTGATTTGCGACAAGCCATTAAATTATTATTAAAAAATGAAGTATTAAAACCAGATGGAACGTTAGATACCTCTAAAATTGAATTGTTTATCAAAAATTATGACGAAAAAATTACTGAAAGAACCCAGTTAAATAGATACTAACGCAAAAATTTAATTCTAATCATAAAAACAGCCTATAAATCTTGTGAAATATAGGCTATTTTTATTTTTTATTGATACTTAAACTGAAGTACTCCAATCAATTTTTCTAGAAAAGTACATAATTGCACCTAAAATAAAGAATAATCCAATGCTACCTACCAAAAGCGCATAATCTTCTAATTGAATAATTACAAAGATAAAACTGTAGAGTAGGGTAAGAGCTGCACTAATGAACAATGGAAATTTCTTGTTTTTTAATACCGAAATAGCATACAAAAGTAGCATAAGTATTACAGAGCTTGCTGCTATTACATAGGCAACAGTAAAACTAGAATGTTCAGTAATGGAGATTAACAAGGTGTAAAACATGATTAATGCTAAACCAATCATCGTATATTGGAAGATATGAATATTGATTTTACTAATTGATTGTATCAAAAAGAAGATTAAAAAAGTGAGTCCAATAACTAAAAAGCCGTATTTCGAAGCACGTTCGTTTTGTTGGTATTGATCAACCGTTTCGATTAGTTTCACACCAAAAAGGTATTCGTTCAAATTTGGAATACTTTCAGCGTATTGCTGGGTAAAACTTCTGTTGATATCTAAAATCTTCCATTCTGCGTGAAAACCGTCTTTTGTAATGGATTTGTTTTCTTCATTGGCTGCAAAACTTCCCATTAAATTGGGCGAATTCCAGTTGGAATCTACCATTACATTTGTTGTTTTTCCAATGGGAATAAATTGCACACTTTCGCTTCCATTGAACTTCATTTGAAAATTGAAAGTAATCTTATAATCTGTAGCTAATGAATTGTAATCAAATACATTAGACTCTAAAATTCCAAATACAGATTGACTCGATCCTCTAGATTCGAAGGAAAATTTTTGGTTGTTTAGAGCAATTGTCAAATCACTTTTGATGCTCTTTAAATTAGAAGTATTTACCACTACGGAAGCTTTCTCCCAAATCACATTTTCTTTTGGAATATTTAGTTTATCAAAATTTGGAATACCAAAATAGCCATCAAAATCCATGATAGAAGTAAACACAACATTTTCATACAAACCTCTTTTCAGGGGTTTACTCTTTTTAATAGAAGACTTATTGTTCAATTGTTCAGGAAAGAAATACGCATTTTTAATCACGCGTTTGGTTTGGGTAATGCTTTCAGAATCTGCTGTAACTGTTTGTGTGGTTTCTGTAGTGTAGTAGGGAATACTCAGCATGGGACCATAAAATTTGATATCGCTTCCCCATAAGGTATTGACTTCTTGAACCATTTCTTGTTTTCTTTGTGAGCGTTCACTAATTAAATTTTGTACCAATGCTAATGGGATTAGTAAAACGAGCGATAGTATTCCTATCAGGATTAGTTTCGCCGTGTTGGTTTGAAAAAACGATGTTTTGGGTTGTTGATGCATTTGATTTTCCATGATAAAATGATTGATTATAGTTATTAAAAGTACTTTGAAATTCAAAGTTTAAAATTAAATTTTTTTAAGTTTTTGAAATGAGTTTTTCTAAGGCTTCAATATGTTCTTGAAATGCTTTTTTTCCATTAGATGTTGCACTGTATTTGGTATTAGGTTTTTTACCGATGAATTGCTTTTCTATTTTGATGTAGTTTTCGTTTTCAAGAGCTTTGGTATGACTGGCAAGATTTCCGTCAGTTACACCTAAAAGCTCTTTTAGGGTATTAAAATCAGCATGTTCATTAACAACCAAAATTGCCATTATTCCCAAGCGAATTCGGTGATCAAAGGCTTTATTGATATTTTGGATGATGTTTTGCAATTTTTTTAGTTTAAGGTTTCAAGTTTCAAGTTTCAAGTTTCAGGTTTCAGGTTTCAGGTTTCAGGTTTCAAGTTTCAGGTTTTGAGGTTATCGAAAAAATTTGACCTTGACTTTTTTATTGATTTTTTTCATATTTAAAATACATTATACTGCCATACAAAATATGACAAGCGCCAAAACCTATTGCCCAAAAAAGCAAACCATAGCCGAGAAACCAAGTTGACAATAAACCTAATACAATCATGGTAATACCAAGGTAACGAACATCTCCAAAAGTATATTTACTAGCATTTACGCAAGCTAATCCGTAAAAAATTAAGGTGAGAGGCGCAATTAATCCTAATATATCTTTCTCTATTAAAAACAAAATAAAGATACCACCTGTAACTAGTGGTATCATTAAATTAACGGCTAATCTTCTGGAAGTACTATTCCAAATGGTATCGTTATTTTTTTTCGCTTTTTTATAACTTAAAAACAATCCTGTTGCAATTGAGGCAACTAAAACGAGAGTAGCAATAATAATTAATTTAATTACAGCCTCTTTTGAAATAACTAAATTTCTATAAGAACCCATTGTTGAAGTATCAAAATATATTGTTTTGTAAGCAAACCAAGCACCAACTAGTGCATATATGCCTGCCAAAATTCCAGATAATCCACTTAATGAAATAAAACGTGATGATTTTGTCATCATGGTCTTAATATCATTCAAATCTTGTAAATATTTTTCGTTACTCATATTAAAAGTACTTTGAGTTACAAAGTAAATAATAAAATTTATGATGACCAAATTTATTTTAACCTATATTTGAAAAAACTTCATTATGAAACCAGCTGAAGTCTATATTTTAAATCAATCACCCGCGTTTCAAGAAATTATTTTTTGTGTTTGTGAGGTGATTAAACAAGAGGCTAAAGGAGTCACGTTACTTTTTAAATACAATATTCCTTTTTTTTATTTAAATAATAAGCCATTTATCTATATCAATTGTCCAATAAAAAAGAACTTTGTTGATATAGGGTTTTATGATGGAACCCATTTACTAAGTTATTCTGAACATTTAAATTCTAGCAATAGAAAAATGGTGAAATCACTACGATATTATCAAATTGATTCTATTGAAGATACAGTATTACGAACTATTATTAAAGAAGCATACCAATATAAAAAATAAAATCACGAACGTTTATACAATTCGTGATTTATAGTTATTTCTAAAATTTGAAAACTATTTAAAAGGAATTTACAGTTTTTCGAATAGCTACTAATTTCTTCATTAAACTTTCAAAATAGTCAAGATGAAGCATATTAGCACCATCACTTTTAGCGTTAGCTGGGTCAAAATGAGTTTCTATGAAAATTCCGTCAACGCCCACAGCAATTCCAGCTTTAGCAATGGTTTCAATCATATCTGGGCGACCACCAGTAACACCAATAGTTTGGTTAGGTTGTTGTAAAGAGTGTGTTACATCTAAAACGGTAGTTGCATAGTGTTGCATGGTTGGAATACCTCTAAAATCTACAATCATGTCTTGGTAGCCAAACATGGTGCCTCTATCAGTTACCATTACTTTTTGGTTGTTACTATCTAATACTTTTTGAACAGCATGTTTCATACTTTCCGGACTCATGAATTGTCCTTTTTTCAGGTTAACAGCTTTTCCTGTATTTGCTGCTGCAACAACTAAATCCGTTTGTCTAACCAAGAATGCAGGAATTTGTAACACATCTACATATTCTGCCGCCATTTCAGCATCTTCATTGGTATGAATGTCAGTTATTGTGGGAACGCCAAATTCTTTGGATACTTTTTCAAGAATTTTTAATGCTTTTTCATCGCCAATACCTGTAAAACTATCTACTCTTGAACGATTAGCCTTTTTGAATGAACCTTTAAATACAAAAGGAATTTCTAATGCATCTGTTATTGAAACTAATTTTTCTGCAATACGTAAAGCCATTTCTTCGCCTTCAATGGCACAAGGACCAGCAAGTAAAAAGAAGTTACCGCTTGCTGTATGTTTGATTTGTGGAATTTGATTTAAATCCATTGTGTGGTTTTTATTAGTGTACAAAGATAAAATAAAACTTTTAATGCAATCTAATTAATGGTATGATGTTTACATTAGATCAATCGAAATTAGAATTAGTTGTTTTTTGGTTTAATGGAAAAACCTTTTGGACACAACATTTTACCTTTTTCGTGAATATTGAAATAAATTATTTTTTTTTTGTTACTCTTTTCAAAAGTTACCTCGTAAATGCTTATTGTTCCAGCTCCCATTGCATTATTTGTAGTAGGAAAAGGACAACAAGTTCCTGTTTTTTGGTAGCTTATGGTTTCTCCATTTTCACCTTCTAGCGCGTTAAAAAAATAGCTAACATGTTTTTCTTCTTGGGTTGCAATTAGTAAACCAATATTTATGGGATAATCTTCATCAAAACCATATTTAGTATCTGAAGCGTACTCATTGATTTCATATCGGTTATTATTTACATGAGGTTTAATTGCCGAATTATCAACATTTTTTAAGGTTGATTGTGTACTTACACAAGAAGATAATATGCAAGAAGCAATAAGAAGGAGTACAGAAAAACGCATTAGTTGTTAGTATTAGTTTGATTAATATCTGTTTTTTTTGTTCTTAAAAAATACGCAATTAATGCACCCACAACAAGACCTGATGAAAGTCCAGATGATATATTTTGCCAAATGGCACTACTTAAATTAAAATTATTTTGAGCAGTTTCCATTGTAAATTTGTTTGTTGACACCATGTAATTTACCATATTTTCAAAATAACTGGGTGAAACTATTTCATAAGATATAAATTGTGAAAAAGGACTTAGTAAAGCTACCACAACTGCTATACCAATTGAAGTAGTTACACCTTGCATCCATGTCATTTCGTTGTTGTAATAGGCTTTTTTCTTGTTGTAAAGCGCAAAATAATAGATTAAAAAAAGTGGAAATATAAATAAAAGCGAAAATAACATATGCCATTTTATCTTTTCGTCGTGATAGCCTAATTGTTTTTCCAATAACATCCAAAGTAATTGGGCTACACTAATAATAATTCCCCATTTAATTTCAATTGCAAATTTTTTCATGTTTGGTTTAAAATTTACTCAAAATTACTACAATTATTCAGATTTGTCAAAAGAACCGTTTCAATTTTCTATTTTTGTGAAAAAATTGAGAACTATGGAATTTCTTTTTGGTACATGGCATTGGTCTATTTCAGGATTTTTAATTGGAGTTACCATGTTGCTTTTAACTTATTTTGGTAAGTCATTTGGAATGTCATCTAATCTTCGTACGATGTGTTCAATGGCTGGAGCTGGAAAATTTAGTGATTTTTTCAAAATGGATTGGCGTGAACAAAAATGGAGTTTAGCAGTTGTATTAGGTTGTGTTTTTGGTGGGTTTATTGCCTATCATTTTCTTTCCAATGGCAGTGGAGTAAACGTAAACCCAGAAACGGTAAAACAATTACAATCGCTATCCATTGATGCACCTAATGGGAAATTATTACCAGATGCGCTATTTAGCTTAGAAGCCATGCAAACACCAAAAGGTTTTGCAATTTTGATGGTTGGCGGATTGCTTATTGGTTTTGGAACCAGATATGCAGGTGGTTGTACTTCGGGTCATGCAATATCTGGTTTAAGTAATTTACAAATTCCATCATTACTAGCTGTAATTGGCTTTTTCATTGGAGGATTACTTATGGCTCATTTTTTATTACCCATACTTTTAAATTAAATACAAATGAAATTAGCACGATTTTTTCTAACAGGAATTTTCTTTGGTATTGTATTAACCAAATCAGAAGCGGTTTCATGGTATCGTATCTATGAAATGTTTCATTTTCAATCCTTTCACATGTTTGGGATTATTGGAACGGCATTATTCACTGGAATTATTGGTTTACAAATTATCAAAAGAAATAAAATTAAAGACTATAATGGTTTCCCTATTAAAATAGTTGACAAAGAAAAAGGTTTTTGGCGTTATATGATTGGTGGTAGTTTTTTTGGCTTGGGTTGGGCTCTAGTAGGGGCTTGCCCGGGACCCATTTTCATTTTGTTAGGTACCGGAACTTATGCTATTGCAGTTGTGTTACTAGGAGCTTTATTAGGGACGTACATTTATGGTTTGTTGAAAGATAAACTCCCTCATTAATACCTGTATTGTAACAAATGTTACAGCAATTGAGTATTTTAATTTGTAACTTAGCAAAAGTAAATTTATGAATATGAAAATTGCCTTAAACATACAAAATTTAAAATGCGGAGGATGCGCTGCAACAATTTCGAAAAACCTAGCTTCACTTGAAGGTATTCAAGAAATTAACATAAGTGTTGAAGAAAGTTCGGTAAGTTTCATTTATGCCAATGATTCACAGTTAGCTGTTGTAAGAGATAAACTGAAACAATTAGGTTATCCCGAAAATGGAGAGACAAATACCTTAGGAGCGAAAGCAAAATCTTTTGTGAGTTGCGCTATTGGGAAAATGAGTTAATAAAATCCAATTATTGAAAATGCCCCAAAAAGTCAGACACTATTTGGGGCATTTTTTATTGTATTTCTACACTCAATCCGGCTTCTAAAAGTCCAATACATTGTGGTTTTAACTCTTCTAGTGAACCCGTTTTAACTGTGCATTTCCCTTTTTTAGTTTGATAATAAGCTAAATATTTTTTTTATTGTGTATTGTTATAAAGTAATTTCAATTTGTAAGTCTATAAAATTTATGAAGAATTTAGTAATTTTTTTACTGAAAAACGCATAAAGACTATCATTTTTTCTTAACTTTGCATGCAATTTAATAACTACAACAAATTGCAATGAAAGCACACAACTCAAAAATCGTAGGTGAAGGTCTTACTTACGATGATGTCCTTTTAATACCTAATTATTCTCAAGTTTTACCAAGAGAAGTTAACATTCAAACTAAATTTTCAAGAAACATAACGTTAAATGTTCCAATAGTTTCAGCGGCTATGGACACTGTTACAGAAAGTGCAATGGCTATTGCAATGGCACAGGAAGGTGGAATAGGTGTTTTACACAAAAACATGACCATTGAACAACAAGCAGCAAAAGTCAAAAAAGTAAAACGTGCTGAAAGCGGTATGATTATAGATCCCGTTACATTACCATTGACTGCTACCGTTGGCGATGCTAAAAGAGCAATGAAAGAATACAGCATTGGTGGAATTCCGGTGGTTGATGATAACCAAACTTTGAAAGGTATTATCACTAATCGTGATTTACGTTTTGAAAAAGACAATGACCGAATTATTACAGAAGTTATGACTTCTGAAAACTTAGTGACAGCCAAACAAGGAACTACCTTAGCACAAGCCGAAGAAATTTTACAAGAATACAAAATTGAAAAATTACCGGTAGTTAACGATGATTACAAATTAATTGGCTTAATTACTTTTAGAGATATTACGAAACTTACTTTAAAACCAATAGCTAACAAAGATCAATTTGGACGTTTACGCGTTGCAGCAGCATTAGGAGTTACTGCAGATGCTGTAGAGCGTGCAACAGCATTAGTTCATGCGGGAGTTGATGCCGTTATTATTGATACAGCTCACGGACATACAAAAGGTGTTGTAGATGTGTTAAAAGCGGTGAAAGCTGCATTTCCTCAATTAGACGTAGTAGTAGGAAATATTGCTACCCCAGAAGCAGCACAATATCTGGTTGACAATGGTGCTGATGGTGTAAAAGTAGGTATTGGGCCTGGCTCAATTTGTACTACTAGAGTTGTTGCAGGTGTTGGTTTTCCTCAATTTTCAGCAGTTTTAGAAGTAGCTGCTGCTATCAAAGGAAGTGGAGTTCCCGTTATCGCTGATGGAGGAATTCGTTACACTGGTGATATTCCAAAGGCAATTGCTGCTGGAGCAGATTGTGTAATGTTAGGTTCATTATTGGCAGGAACAAAAGAATCTCCGGGAGAAACAATCATTTTTGAAGGAAGAAAGTTTAAATCTTATCGAGGAATGGGGTCTGTTGAAGCCATGAAAGAAGGTTCAAAAGATAGGTATTTCCAAGATGTAGAAGACGATGTAAAAAAACTAGTTCCAGAAGGTATTGTAGGTCGTGTTCCTTATAAAGGAGAATTAAACGAAAGCATGCAACAATTCATAGGAGGATTAAGAGCGGGAATGGGTTATTGTGGTGCAAAAGACATCGAAACTTTACAACAAACAGGAAGGTTTGTCAGAATTACAGCTAGCGGTATTGGCGAAAGTCATCCACACAATGTTACCATTACAAAAGAAGCTCCTAATTATTCTAGATAAATAAATTACTTAAATTGATAAGAAAATTTTAATTTTTATCAATTTGAATGACCACGAATATTCAAATTTTTAAAGAATATTCGTGGTTTTTATTCTACTGCTGTCATACACAAATTTATATTTAAAAAAGTAGCTTTTTTTTGCATAAACTTTTTATAGCAACAAAAAAATTTTGTTTTTTTAAAAACACAAATCCCATTTATCCTTTTAAGTTCAAAAAAATGCAATAATCTTCAATAAAAAATTACTTGGATTGGTTAAAAATTCTTTGTAAAAGTAAAGAGAATGCTATTGTTAATATTACTCCAATTAAATTTAACCATAAATATCCAAGCTTTTCACCTTCATTTGGTTGTAATAAAATGTACTTTAAAAAAATTAAAGTAACAACTGATTGACTAAGAAGTCCTCCAATAAAAACTGCTTTCCCTTTGATGTAATTGATATAAAATCCAATTAAGAAAATCCCCAAAACTGTTCCATAAAATAACGAACCAATGATATTTACTAATTGAATTAAATTCTCGAACAACGAACTCACACAAGCAAAAATAATAGCAACAATTCCCCAAAATAAAGTAAAGAATTGCGTAGCATACACATAATGTTTGTCTGATTTCACACTTACGTTTCTTTTATAAATATCGATTGCAGATGTAGCTGCTAGCGAATTTAAACCAGAAGCACTTGATGACATGGCAGCACTCATAATAACTGCTAAAAGCAAACCAAGCAAACCTTTTGGTAAATAGTTCAAAATGAAATAAAGAAAAACATAGTCTTTATCATTGGTTTCGGCATTATTATTTACTTTTTCAATAACTTTTTTCCCTTCTGCACGTAACTCTTTTTCTTTATCTGCAAGGGTTATCATTTGTTTTTTTAGTGTAGGATTATCAAATTCATTGTAACGCAATTGTTCAATATAAATATGATTTATAATTTTTTTCTCATCGTTCAATGCAGCTAACTTTGCTTCAATTTTTTCATAATTTTCTCTTTCTTCTGAAGCTTTTACTTTTTCCACATTAGAAGGATTAAAATGCAAAGGCGTATCATTAAATTGGAAGAAAACAAAAACCATAACTCCTGTCAATAAGATAAAAAATTGCATGGGAACTTTCAAAATTCCGTTCATGATTAATCCCATCTGACTTTCTTTGATTGATTTTCCAGATAAATACCTTCCCACTTGCGATTGATCAGTTCCAAAATAGGATAACATCAAGAAAAATCCTCCAGTAATTCCACTCCAAAACGTGTATCGAGTTTCTGGATTATATGAAAAATCTAATATTTCCATTTTTCCATTGGCTCCAGCAACATATAATGCATTGGAAAAAGTTAAATCTTCAGGTAAATAAGATAGTATCACAAAAAACGTAATAAACATTCCCGACATAATCACGAACATTTGTTGTTTTTGGGTAACGTTTACGGCTTTAGTTCCTCCTGTTACAGTATAAACAATGACTAAAACACCTATGATAATATTTAACATTGTTAAATTCCAGCCTAATAATGCTGATAGAATAATTGACGGTGCGTAAATAGTAATTCCAGTTCCTAAACCGCGCTGGATTAAAAATAAAATGGCTGCCAATGAGCGTGTTTTTAAATCAAAGCGCTGTTCTAAATATTCGTAAGCCGTATACACTTTTAATCGGTGATAAATAGGAACAAAAGTGTAAGCAATGACAATCATGGCTAAGGGTAAACCAAAATAGAACTGTACAAATCCCATTCCGTCATGATAGGCTTGACCTGGTGTGGACAAAAAAGTAATCGCACTGGCTTGTGTTGCCATAACGGAAATACCAACGGTGAACCAAGGCGTTTCGTTGTTATCTAAGATGTAATCTTTAACATTAGCGCTTCCTTTGGTTTTAAGTGCACCATACACTACTATGAAAAGTAAAGTTACCGATAATACAATCCAATCTATATGTTCCATATTAACTGTAAATTTCCATTAGTAGATAAAAAATAAGAATATAAATGGCGTTGATTAACAAAACCAAAGTATAACTCTTTTTCCATTGATGTTTTTTTTCCATAGTTTTTAAAATTCCAATTTTAAAATTCCAAATTCCAATTGTTTTCGCTTTGCTCAAAGTCAGCCTATTTTGTAAGAGATTCCTACTTCGGCTGAATGACAAAAATCCATCATTACTCCAAAGCAATCAAATTCGCTAGCAATTTGTAGGCGCCGCTAACGCCTTCTGGTAATTCTCTGAAAAAGGATAATCCGGTGTAAATGTAATTTCCTTTTCCATGTTTGGCTACCAATAAACTCCCTTTTGATGGTGATTCGCCTTTGTCATTCATGGCTAAGATAGGAATAAATTCGTTACTCCATTCATTTGGGAAATACAAACCGCGTTCCTGAATCCAGCCTTCAAAATCTTTGTTAGTAATTAGATTCGGTTGGTTTAAAACGGAATGATTTGGACTTAATAAAGTAACGGGAGCATCTTCCTCTGTCACTCTATCTCTAGAAAGTTTCAATTCGAAAGGCGCAATTTCTTTGGTTACCAAATTATTGGTTGTGTTGTATTGCACGATAACATTTCCGCCGTTTTTGACATAATCAAAAAGTATTTTGTTCTTGAATTTCAATTCATTCACCACATTAAAAGCACGAATTCCCAGAATAATCGCATCAAATTGTTGGATGGAATTACTTTCTAAATCTTTGGCTTCCAAATAGGTAATTTTGTAATTTAAATTTTCTAGATATTTTCCCACTTCATCGCCAGCGCCCATAACATATCCAATGTTTTTTCCTTTGGTTTTAATGTTCAAATTCACAAATTTAGCTTCCGAAGCTTCTAGTAAAGTTTGCGTAGGAATATGATTGTATTTGATTTGGGTTACTTCTTGGTTGAAAATCACATTTTCTGATTGAATTTGGGCCAAAATTTGCAAATTTTCTTCATTTTTAGAAGAAGTTACGCTGAAAGTAAACGTTTTTGTTTCCCCTTTTGTACCAATGGAAACTGGAATTTCTTTAGGTGAAACTTGCCAAGAATTTGGAAGATTCAATTGTAAAATTCCTTTAGCATTATTTTCGAAAGCGGTTACTTTTACTTGAATTTCTCTGGTTTGATTGGCATTGAAAATCGCAACTTTATTCAAAAATTGTAGGGAAAATTTTGGTACTACCACAAACGGACTATAGGTTTCCCCAAAATCAGGTTCGTTTTTCTTGAATACAAGATTTTTTGTTAAGCTAAACGGTTCATTTTCAATATTCAGTTCAAAAGTTATGGGAAACGGAAGCGCAACTTCAGGTAAATTGCGCAAGTTTTTATCAGAAACCGTATATAAACCGTCTTGTTGTTTTTCGTTTAGCCAATATAAATTAGAATACGGAACATCATTTTTAATTACCAATGGAACTGATTTACTATATTTTTCATTTATTTTAAGTAATTGATTTACAGTTATTTTGTCTTGATTAAGTAAACTAATACTTTCCAATTTTACATTAATTCCACTACGATTGATGGCTTCCAAATTTATTTCGATTTCGCTATTTCTTGTGGCCATTTCGGTTGAAGCAATTCCTTCCAAAAACAAACCTAAGCAATTTTCGATGATCGATTTAATTTCACTCGATTTGATTGTTTTCCAATGATTATCGTCTAAATTTTGGATTAATTTATAAGCTTTAATCAATTCTGGAATATGAATTGATGGATTTTGGAAATTGAATTTTTGCTCTATTGGAAGTAAAATTTTAGCAATGTTTTCTCCGCCATTAACTCGTTTCCATGACGTTTCAATCCCTTCAAAAAGGTTGTCTTTTGGTGGTAACGTTCCTTTTAATAATTCTAAATATTCCAAATCTTCACCCCGACTTCCCATAGTTCCAAAACCTTGACATTTGTGTTGGCTTCGACTTAAAGCGGCAATTTCGTGATTGCTTTTTCCTTTCAAAGGATAATAAACATTGGCATTAAAAGTTAGCAATTTGGATTTATCAGCTTTATTGAAATTTTCTTCAGAGCCATAAAACCACCAAGACGTGTTGAAGAAAATACGTTTAGGTTGAAATTTTACATTTTCATACGCTTCTAAACTTAAAATCGCTGATGCTGTATGATGGCCGTGAGTTGTTCCTGGTGTTCTATGATTGAAACGGTTGATTACAATATCGGGTTGGAAGTTTTCAATTACTTGAATTACGTCGTCTAACACTTCTTTTTTGTTCCAAATAGCAAAAGTTTCATTAGGTTCTTTGCTGTAACCGAAGTCATTGGCACGGGTAAAAAATTGCGTTCCACCATCGATTTTTCGGGCTGCTAAGAGTTCTTGCGTTCTGATAGCGCCTAGTTTTTCTTTGAGTTCTGGACCAATTAAATTTTGTCCGCCATCGCCACGGGTTAACGATAAATAAGCGGTATTGGCATGATAATGATTAGATAAATAAGTAATTAATCGCGTGTTTTCATCATCTGGATGTGCCGCAACATACAACACTTTTCCTAAGAAATTGAGTTTTTGAATTTGCTCGTAAATTTCAGTACTGTTAGGTTTTGTTGGTGTTTGTGCAATAATTTTGGTTACAAAAAATAATAGTAAAAAAAAGTATTTTAGTTTCATAGGTTTAGGTTTGAATTCAAAAGTAAACAATAAAGAAAAAGGAAGCTTTTTAGACTTCCTTTTTTAACAGATTTTTATAAATTGATTTAATCCGTAAACTCACTAACTTCAACTGGTTCGTTTACTATAGAAATTCCTTTTTGCATCAATAAGTTATTAGGAAAGGTAATTTTTTCACCTTCAGTACTCATCAAAATTATGTAAAACGCTTTGATATCAAGAATTTCAGCCTCTATTGGAAAATCTTTATCATGTATTTTTATTTTATCACCTATTTTAAAAGGATAGGAGAAAAATAAGATAATTCCAGCTGTTACATTACTTAGAATAGACCATTGCGCAAATGAAGCAACACCCACAACAGCAAATACAGATGAAATGAATAAGAGTATCTGGTCTTTTTTAACTCCCCAAGTTATAATTATGGTTAATAATACCAAGGTTCCAATTAAGATATTAATGTATTTAACTATTAAATTGGCTCGGTTTTCCAGAACTTCATTAGTTTTCGCAAAGCGCTTTACAATTTTAACAGTTAAAGATTTTGCGATAAAATAAAGAACAATAGCTATAATTGTAACTATTTCTTCAATTAAATAAGGATTGTTTACAAATTTAAACATATTGATATAATTTTTGATAAACTTTTTCAACGGGTAATCCTACAACATTAGTGTAAGAGCCTTCAATTTTAGAGATTCCAATTAATCCAATCCATTCTTGAATGCCATAAGAACCTGCTTTGTCAAAGGGTTTGTAATTCGAAATATAATAGTGAATAGCTTCATCACATAACGAATTAAAAGTCACTTTTGTTGTTTCTGTCAGGGTTTCTAATTTATTTTTGGTTTTGAAACATACAGATGTAATTACTTCATGCGTTTTTCCAGAAAGTGATTGCAACATTTGAAAGGCATCTTTCGCATCTTTTGGTTTTCCTAGTGCTTTGTTTTCGTGCCAAACAATAGTATCGCTGGTGATTAATAGATCGTTTTCTTCCAATGAATCAAAGGCGTTGGCTTTTAGTTCTGCCAAAAATTTTGTGATGGCTGAAGCTTCTAATTCTTTGGGATATATTTCTTCCACTTCTTTAATTTGGATAGTAAAATCAATATCCATTTCTCTAAAAAATTGTTGTCTTCTGGGCGAACCCGAAGCTAAAATAATACGTTTATGTTGTAGTTTTTCTTTAAGCATTTGTTATAGAATGTGTTATAATAGCAATTGAAAAAATACCCAATAGCATTACAATTTTTAAAAGTAAACTCAATTGTTTGAATTCTTTAGTAGTTGTTGCAGCAACAATTTTTATACCAAAAAAGACTAAAGGAGCTAAAATTCCAAATAAAAAGTATAGTATTACATAATTATTATGAAACAAATTATTTTTTAAAAAAATTACCAATAAAACTGCCAAAAGTACAGTTAGTCCCAAAAGAAAATATGCTGTTTTTTTTCTGCCAAAAATTATAGGTAAAGTAGCTATTCCAACACTATAATCTGCTTGTTCGTCTTCTATATCTTTCACAATTTCTCTTATTAAGGTAACTATAAATAAGAAAATGCCATATTGTAAGAATACATCAAATAATTCATTAATTAAGGTAATGGTATTGATATTTATCATTGGAATTAAATCAAAAATAGGAAGAATGAATAAGCTAATAACCACTAGTATACTAACAACTATATTTTTTACAAAAGGGATTTTTTTCAATGTTGTTGCGTACGAATACAATAAAGCTGCTACAATAATAAAAACACTTAAATAACTAGGTTTGTTGATACTATTACTTATGAAAAATCCTAAACTTACTCCAGTTATAGTTAAGAACATATAGGAATTATAAGCGGTTTCTTCAGAAATTAGTGTACCAACAATTCTTTTATTAGAAATTTCATCAGCTTCTTGATCGTTGATATTGTTGATAATATAACCACCAGCAGCAATTAAAACTACTGCAAAAACCAATAAAATGAAGTTGGTATTTGATAAAGCAAAAACGGTTTCGTTACTTAATACCACTACTTTTTTTAGAAACAAATAACGAAATACTGTTAACATGATTGCTATTAGTAGTAAATTTTGAAAACGAATTAATTTTAAAAAGTTCATTATTTTATTGTATCTGTCTTTTTATAAAATGATTATATTTAAATTTTAGCTAATCTAGCGTTTTAAGATTTTAAGAAAACAGGACGAAGCTAGACCAATTAACAAAAACTAATGAATACACTTCTTCCAGCTCCCAACTTCCAACTTCACTCAATTAATCATATCTTGCATCAAAATGTTCCATCCATTTTCCTTGCACTTTCATGACCTGTTCAATTACATCTCGCACGCAACCTTTACCGCCATCAATATGAGAAATGTAGTTGCTAATTCCTTTGATTTCTGGAGCAGCGTTTTGTGGGCATGTTGGTAAACCTACTAATTGCATTACATGATAATCCGGAATATCGTCGCCCATGTACAACACTTGTTCTGGTTTGATGTTGTAAATATCGATGAATTCTTTGAAGGTTTCCACTTTATCAGAAACGCCTAAATGAATATCGGTTATGCCTAAATTTCTCAATCGTATTCGAACCCCTTCGTTTTTTCCGCCCGAAATAATACAAACAGTGTAGCCATTTTCTATGGCAGCTTTCATGGCGTAACCATCGCGAATGTTCATGTTTCTTAGCATTTCACCAGTTTCGGTAACGTGAATACTTCCATCAGTTAAAACACCATCTACATCAAAAATAAATGTGGTGATTTGGTTCATGAGTTCTTTATAGCTTGTTGCCATTTTGTATGGATTGCGTTAAAAGTTTATAAATAGTTTGGTATTCTTTATTGGTTAAAAAATCCAAATGTTTTTCAATGGTTTTGGTATCGTTTCGCAATGCGGGTCCAGTTTGAGCTTCTTTTGGATTTAGTTCCAAAACCTTTTGAGCGGTTTCTTGAATTAATGGATGTAACACTTCGAATGGAATTTGGTTTGAATCACATATTTCATACCCAATTTGGTACAAATGATTCACAAAATTACAAACAAAAACGGCTGCTACATGTAAACTTCGTCTTTGTTCCGAATTAATTTGGAATACTTTTTTCGAAATGCAATTCCCAAGGTTTTTTATAAGTTGGTAATCTTGTTCATTTTCAGCTTCTAGACAAATAGGAATAGGGGAGAAGTCGATTTTTTTTCCTTTGGTAAAGGTTTGAAGTGGATAAAAAACACCTTTTCTGTTTTTATTATCTAAAACCGATAAATCTGACGAACCTGAAGTATGCACCACCAATCGATTTTTAAAAGGCAATTGGGATGAAACTTCAGCTATAGCATTATCAGTAACTGAAATAATATAAACGTCAGCTGCTGTAATTTTTTGGTAATCAGAAACTATTTTTGATGATGGAAGTAAGTGATTCAGTTGGTTCGAATTACGTGCAAAAACCTGAACCAAATCAATAGAAGATGTGTTTTTCATCACTTCTATTAGATGTTGGGCAACATTACCTGAACCTAAAATTACTACTTTTGTCATAAAGCAAATGTAAGAAATATTGTGAGATTACTTTCAATAAAAAAACCTCATTTTATTGAGGTTTCTATTTCATTTTTTATGCTTCTGTCATCGTATGATACACGTTCATTACGTCGTCATCTTCTTCAATTTTTTCTAATAGTTTTTCCACATCCGCTACTTGTTCTGCGGTTAATTCTTTGGTTACTTGCGGAATTCTTTCAAATCCAGAAGATAAAATTTCTAAACCACGTGATTCTAATTCTTTTTGAATAGCTCCAAAACTTTCAAACGGAGCATACATTACTATGCCGTCTTCGTCAGCAAAAATTTCTTCCACTCCAAAATCAATCATTTCTAGTTCCAATTCTTCTACATCTTGACCTTCAGCAGGAATTCTAAAGTTACACGTGTGATCAAACATGAATTCTACCGAACCTTGCGTTCCTAATGTTCCATTACATTTGTTGAAGTAACTTCTGATATTTGCAACGGTTCTATTGTTGTTGTCTGTAGCTGTTTCAATCAAAATGGCGATACCATGTGGTGCATACCCTTCAAAAAGTACTTCTTTAAAGTTAGCGGTATCTTTGTCAGATGCTTTTTTTATGGCGCGTTCCACGTTGTCTTTTGGCATATTCGCAGCTTTCGCATTTTGAATAACCGCACGTAAACGCGAGTTAGTTTCAGGATTTGGACCACCTTCTTTAACGGCCATAACAATATCTTTCCCGATTCTGGTAAACGTTTTTGCCATTGCTGACCAACGTTTCATTTTTCTTGCTTTTCTAAATTCAAATGCTCTTCCCATTTGGTCTTTATTTTTTAGAATTTATTTTTTTGGAATGCAAAAGTAATGATTTTTTATTTTTATTACCAATGCCTTTTTGGGTTAAAAAAACAATTAATCCATTGGAACATGTCTGGAAATGAAGTTTGAACCTTCTGTATTCCATGAATTGATTGTGTTAGCTCTTTCCTGGTTAAATTTATTATTTATTGTGTTGTATGAAGTTACTTTGGTATTAATTTCTTTTACTTGTTTGTTGAAATTATCGATTTCTTCTTTAGTTCTGTCTTTTTGGGATTTACTTTCCAATGTTTTTTTGGTATCTTCAAATTTTTCATTGGCAATTAAAAAATCTAATGTAGCTGGAGCAAATTCAGAAGCTACTTTTTGGTAGAAAAGCATACTTTTTTTAGTAGTTTCTAAAACCGATTTATCTTTTTTAAACGGTTGCGAAGTACTAAGTTTTTCTAACCCTTCATTTGCATACGATTGTAATGCACTAGAAAATTGCTGAATGGCAGCTTTATCTTTGGCATTTATAGCTTTCATTAGATTACTTTCAGTGATGCTGCATTTGAAGAAAATCAAATAAAATGAATCATAGTATTTGAAAACTTCGTCTGATAGTTTCATTTTTTTACCTAATTCCGTTTCTTGCTCATTTACCTTAATGTTGTATTTTGCAGCAAATGTTTGAAAAGCCATGTTCAAGTTTTCTTGTTCTGTACTCATTCTTTCATTTACTTTTTCTTTCGTCATGATATACGCTTCCATTTGGTCATAAGACTGTTCTGCAATTTCTTGTAAGTCTACAATTTTTGCATAGTCTTCGCTAATAATATTTTCTGAAATTTTGAGATAATTTGACACTTTGGTATTAAAGTCAGTATCACCTTTATAACCATTTGGTATTTTATTGATGTTAGTTTGCGCTTGTTGAATACTCTTGATTAATGCTTTTCTGGTATTTTCAATTCGTCTACCACTTTTTGAATGAGCTACTGTTTTAGTATATTTCCACATACTTTTAGTGACCATTTCTTGTTCTTTGTTTACATAATTCAAGTAATCAATTGGAGTAGTAAAGTTTTGTGCTTGTATACTGACAGCACAGAATAGGGTAAATAGTAATGTTTTTATTTTCATTGTTCTTAGTTTTTAGTATAAAATCAATAGGTCAAATTTTCATTAAGTGAAGTTAAAAAATGGATTACTGACTTAATTCTTCCAATATTTTTATGGCTTCTTCAATTCTTCCGTTCGTTTCTATTTGTTTGATTTTTTCTTTGGTTTCATTTTGCAAAAAGGCATCAAACTTTATTCTTTCTTCATCTTCTGTTGTACTTTTGATTTGAAAGTTAAAGGTTGTTTTTATAATTTTTGAGGTTTCATCATATAAATTATCCAATTGATGTACATCAGCAAAAACAGATTTGAAATCTAGTAAAAGCGGTGCTTTATCTTGCTCAAAATGATTTGTTATTACTAAGTTAATGGAATCAATTGCTTTGAAATAAGCATTTTTACTTATTCTTTTTGAACTGTTTTCAATTGCTGTTGAAAAATCGTTTTTAAATTTTTTGAAATGAAGTTTAGGTACAATTTCATCGGCTTCAAGCGCATAGGTTTCATTTGATTCTCTAGGAATAAACTTATCGAAAAGCATGGGTATTTCTACATTGGGTTGTAATCCATATTTTTGATGACTTTTTCCTGTTACTCTGTAAAATTTTTGTTCTGTAATCTTCAAAAAATCTTCATTATCTTCCGTTTCTTCAAATGGAATAATGCTTTGAGCCGTTGCCTTTCCAAAACTGGAATTTCCAATCACTATTGCTCTTTGGTAGTCTTGCATGGCATTGGCAAAAAATTCACTTGCTGACGCTGAAAAACCATTGATCATTACCACTAATGGACCATCGTAAGAAAGACCGCGATTAAAATCTTTTAGAGTTTCTATTTCATTTTTACTATTATTAATAATCGCTACAGGACCTACATCAATGAACATTCCAACAAGTTTTATGGCCTCAAAAATGCTACCACCACCATTAAACTCTAAATCTAGAATGATACCGTTTACTTGGTCGTTTTTTAATTTAATAATTTCATTTGCAACATCATTTGAAAGATAATTTGTTCCGTCTTCATCACCATAAAAGGACGGAATTTTGATATATCCCATTTTCTTTTCATTTCCCACTAAGAAACTGTAACATAAATTTGCATCCATTTTCATGGTTTCTTTAGTTATGGTAACGTCAATTACATTTCCATTTTTCTTTCTAACGGAAAAAGTAAGTGTTTTAAAAGTATCCGATCCCAGTAATTCTTCAATTTTATTAGCATTACTACAACTAATTGCATATTCAGAAGTTCCGTGTTTAATTTTTAAAACTTGATCTCCAGTTTCTATTTTTTCAGTTTTAGCGGCTGGACTTCCTGGCAATAAGGAGGCAACAATTAAATTATCGTTATCATCCATTTCTAAATTAATTCCAGTTGTGCTATTACTAGCGCTAATAGCAGCGAGGAAATTAGACTTATTTGCCATACTCAAGTAAGTAGTATGTGGATCAAAAACAGTTGTAAAAGCAGTATAAAATGCGTTATAAAAATCAGTTTTTAGTTCTGAATCACTGGCTGTTAACGTACTAATTTTACATTTGTAATTATCAAAAATTTTTGATTTAGATGCTTGCGAAATTTTTGTAAAATGCTGTTGAATAGAATCAATATTTTTACTTTGTTTTGCTATATCAGCTAAGATATCGTGAGTAATTCTTTTCTTTAGAACACGTTTTAACGTTTTTTCATCTTTTATAAACGACTCATTTTTTCTAGTGAAATACAAAGTATCTTTGGTATTAAAAACAAAAGGTTCTGTTTCAATTGTTTTAATTAAGGTGAGTTGGCGCTTTAAAGCATTTTTATACATTCCAAGAATTTCTTCTAAAAATGCACAATCATTCTCTAGAATATAATTGTCAATATTGAGTTTATGCCTAGCAATTTTAGCTTCTTCAATAGCGGTAAAATAAAATTTGTCTTCATCAATTGAGTTGAAAAAGTTATCATAAATGGCTACAGAAAGCGAATCATTCAAAGCCTTTGGTCTGTAATGATTGGACTGAACCATTTGGTACATTTTAGCTAATTTTTGGCAAGCAATTTCCGTGGTTTGAGCAAACAAAACGCACGGAAATAGTAGCGATAATAGAAAGAAATTTTGAAGTTTAATCACGAAGTTTATTTCTTTAAAAAGGGCATTTTCACCACTTTTGCTTTTACATCTTTGTTTCTAATCCTAATGAAAATTTCGGAATCTGGAGTTGCTAATGCAGAAGGTACATACCCCATTCCAATAGCAATTCCTAAAGAAGGCGATTGAGTTCCTGAAGTCACTATTCCAACTACATTTCCGTTGGCATCAGCAATTTCATAATCGTGTCGAGGAATGCCTCTTTCAATCATTTCAAAACCTACTAATTTTCGAGAAACACCAGCTTCTTTTTGTTTTTTCAAGTTTTCAGAATTGGTAAATTCTTTATCAAATTTGGTAATCCAACCTAAACCTGCTTCCAATGGTGAAGTAGTATCGTTAATATCATTTCCATACAAACAGAAACCCATTTCTAAACGTAAAGTATCACGAGCAGCTAATCCAATTGGTTTTATTCCAAAGGCTGCACCAGCTTCAAAAACTTTGTTCCAAATGTATTCCGCATCTTCGTTTTTAAAGTAAATTTCAAATCCGCCCGAACCAGTGTAGCCTGTAGCAGATACAATTACCTCTTTTTTTCCAGCGAAATCACCAATTTGGAAGGTATAATACCCCATATTAGTTAAGTCAATTGATGTTAAGGATTGCATCGCTTCAGCAGCTTTTGGACCTTGAATGGCTAGTAAGGAATAGTCATCTGAAAGGTTTTGCATTTCTACTCCTAGATCATTGCGTGAAGCAATCCAATTCCAATCTTTGTCTATATTTGATGCATTTACAACAAGCATGTAGTGATTGTCTTCGATTTTGTAAACAATTAAATCGTCAACAATTCCGCCATTGTTATTTGGTAAACAAGAATATTGTGCTTTTCCGTTCACTAATTTTGAAGCGTCGTTTGAAGTTACCTTTTGAATTAATGCCAAAGCATTTTCTCCTTTTAAAAAGAATTCACCCATGTGTGAAACATCAAAAACGCCTACGCCATTTCTTACGGTTTCGTGTTCTACATTAACTCCTTCGTATTGTACCGGCATATTGTAACCTGCAAAAGGAACCATTTTAGCTCCTAAACTTTCATGAACGTGCGTTAAAGCTGTATTTTTCATTGTATTTGTTTGTAAAATTTAAAGTTGCTAATTTATTTAAAATTCTTTAGAAATAATCTGAAATGACACGGAATAATTGACAAAATATCAAATACTGTTAATATTTTAGATTCTGCTTGTTTTTTAACTATTGTTTACGGAATTTTGAATTTTTAAAATTTGTTATGGAAAACACACATTATATAAGTTCAGAATTATTAGGAATTGAAACCATTAATACAATTGTAACTAACAATTTGAAGTTGGCATTATCAGAGGAAGCTAAGGTAAATATTTCTAAATGTAGAAGTTATTTAGATGCCAAAATGCTTTCTAATGATACACCAATTTATGGTATAAATACAGGGTTTGGTTCACTTTGTAATGTTAAGATTTCGGATGAAAATTTATCTAAATTACAGGAAAATTTGGTAAAATCGCACGCTTGTGGAACAGGTGATGAAGTGCCGCAAGAGATTGTAAAGATTATGTTGTTGTTAAAAATTCAATCCTTAAGTTACGGACATTCTGGTGTGCAATTAATTACTGTTGAGCGATTGATTGATTTTTATAATCATGATATTTTACCGGTTATTTATACATTAGGTTCATTAGGTGCTTCAGGTGATTTGGCTCCATTAGCTCATTTATCGTTGCCCTTACTTGGTGAAGGTGAAGTTTACATGGATGGTTTTCGTCAACCGGCTTCAAAAGTGTTACAGAAAATGGGTTGGGAACCAATAATTTTGCAATCCAAAGAAGGTTTGGCGTTATTAAATGGTACCCAATTTATGAGTGCTTATGGTGTTTATGCCTTAATTAAAGCGGAAAAGTTATCGTATTTGGCAGATGTAATTGGTGCTATTTCTTTGGAAGGATTTGATGGAAGAATAGAACCATTTACTGATTTAATACATTTAGTTCGTCCGCACAAAGGACAAGTAGTAACAGCAGAAAGAATGCGTGATTTATTAGAAGGCAGTCAGATAATTGCCCAAGAAAAAAAGCACGTTCAAGACCCATACTCGTTCCGATGTATTCCACAAGTGCATGGTGCTTCAAAAGATACGATTGATTATGTAAAGAAAGTGTTTCGAACCGAAATCAATTCAGTTACTGATAATCCCAATATTTTTGTTGGTGAAGATTTGATAATTTCTGGAGGTAACTTTCACGGACAACCATTGGCATTGGCATTGGATTTCCTCGGAATTGCATTGGCAGAATTAGGTAATATTTCAGAAAGAAGAACCTACCAATTAATTTCAGGTTTAAGAGAATTACCTGCGTTTTTAGTGAACGATCCAGGATTGAACTCTGGATTTATGATTCCGCAATATACAGCTGCAAGTATTGTTAGTCAGAACAAACAATTAGCCACTCCAGCAAGTATTGATAGTATTGTTTCGAGCAATGGTCAAGAAGATCACGTAAGTATGGGAGCAAATGCAGCAACAAAGACATTCCGAATTGTTGAAAATTTAGAACGAATTTTAGCAATTGAATTATTAAATGCTTCTCAAGCCTTGGAATTTAGAAGACCATTACAATCAAGTGAATTTTTAGAAAGCTTTGTAAAATTATATAGAGAAGATGTTTCTTTTGTTTCTGAAGACAGAATTCTGCATTATGATATTGAAAAATCAGTTGGGTTTTTAAATAGCTTTCAACTAGACTTGGAAAATACAAATTAATATTATCACGTATTAATTATTCAGAAGATTTCAGTTTTTCAAAAGTATTATCAAAGTTAATATAAATAGGGTGTTCAAAAAAGTGTAGATTTTGTCATGCTGAATTTATTTCAGCATCTAACAAAAAATCCCGAAACAAGTTCGGGATGACAATATTGAGAATTTTCTTTTTACACCTGTATTACACCTAAATTAAATGGTTTTTCAATAGGTGCGTGGTTAGCTGCTTCAATTCCCATAGAAATCCAAGTTCTGGTTTCTAATGGATCAATAATAGCGTCTGTCCATAATCTTGAAGCGGCGTAATAAGGAGAAACTTGTGTATCGTATTTGGCTTTGATTTTGTCAAAAAGTTCTTTTTCTTTTACTTCATCAACAATTTCACCTTTAGCTTTAAGTGAAGCTGCTTCAATTTGCATTAAAACTTTTGCTGCTTGAGCGCCGCCCATTACAGCTAGTTCCGCACTTGGCCAAGCAAAGATTAACCTTGGGTCATAGGCTTTTCCACACATGGCATAATTTCCTGCTCCATAAGAATTTCCAATAACAACGGTGAATTTTGGTACCACTGAATTGGAAACTGCGTTCACCATTTTAGCACCATCTTTGATAATGCCGCCATGTTCTGATTTAGAGCCTACCATAAATCCTGTTACGTCTTGCAAAAAGACTAACGGAATTTTCTTTTGGTTACAATTGGCAATAAAACGAGTCGCTTTATCCGCTGAATCTGAGTAGATTACACCACCAAATTGCATTTCACTTGGTTTGGTTTTCGCACCAGTTGTTTTTACAATTTTTCTTTGGTTAGCAATAATTCCTATAGCCCAACCATCAATGCGAGCATAGCCTGTGATTATGGTTTGTCCGTAACCCGCTTTGTATTCATCAAATTCTGAATTGTCTACCAAACGTTTGATGATTTCCATCATATCGTATTGATCAGCTCTTGATTTTGGTAGAATTCCGTAAATATCTTTTGGTTCTAATGCTGGTTTTTCTGCTTTTACTCGGTTGAAACCGGCTTTGTCATAATCGCCAATTTTCCCAACTACCGATTTAATTCTATCCAAAGCATCTTTATCGTCTTTAGCTTTGTAATCAGTCACTCCTGAAATTTCACAGTGTGTTGTTGCACCTCCAAGAGTTTCGTTGTCAATACTTTCTCCAATAGCAGCTTTTACTAAGTAACTTCCTGCTAAGAAAATACTTCCGGTTTTGTCTACGATAAGCGCTTCATCACTCATAATTGGTAAATAAGCACCACCAGCAACGCAACTTCCCATTACTGCTGCAATTTGGGTAATTCCCATGCTACTCATGATAGCATTATTTCTGAATATCCTTCCGAAATGCTCTTTATCTGGGAAAATTTCATCTTGCATTGGTAAATAAACACCAGCAGAATCCACTAAATAAATGATGGGTAATCTATTTTCAATAGCAATTTCTTGCGCTCTTAAATTCTTTTTTCCTGTAATTGGAAACCAAGCACCTGCTTTTACAGTAGCATCGTTAGCTACCACAATACATTGTTTTCCAGAAATGTAGCCAATTTTAACAACCACACCACCAGAAGGACAACCGCCGTGTTCTTCATACATTCCATCGCCCACAAAAGCACCAATTTCAATGCTATTGGCTTTTTCATCTAACAAATAATCGATACGCTCTCGAGCTGTCATTTTGCCTTCAGCATGCAATTTATCGATTCTTTTTTGTCCACCACCCAATTTTACTTGAGCAAAACGCTTTTTTAAATCAGAAAGTAATAGTCTGTTATGATCTTCGTTTTTATTAAAATTTAAGTCCATTTTTTTTGTTTATTGTTTATACTTTGGTTGTTTATGGTTTAAATTTATTAGTTAAATAGTTTAATTGTTAATTCGTACTTACTTTTGACATTAGCCTTTTGACTTTTCATTATTCACTATCCACTATTCACTATCTTTTTGTCCCATTAGCATCAAATAGGCTTTTAAGAAACGGTCAATTTCCCCATTCATTACAGCATCTACATCGCTGGTTTCTTCTCCTGAACGTACATCTTTTACTAATTTATAAGGATGCATTACATAATTACGAATTTGTGAACCCCATTCGATTTTCATTTTTCCAGCTTCAATATCAGCGCGTTGTTCCATACGTTTTTTGAGTTCGATTTCGTACAATTGCGATTTCAACATTTGTAACGCACGTTGACGGTTATCATGTTGGGAACGCGTTTCTGAACATTGAATTTGAATGCCTGTTGGTTTGTGTACCAATTGTACTTTGGTTTCTACTTTATTAACATTTTGTCCGCCAGCGCCACTAGAACGAGCGGTTGTAATTTCAATATCGGCCGGATTGATTTCAATTTCAATGGTATCGTCAACCAATGGATAGACATAAACCGAAGCAAATGAAGTATGACGTTTCGCATTACTATCAAAAGGTGAAATTCGTACCAATCGATGTACGCCGTTTTCTCCTTTTAAGTAACCAAAAGCAAAATCACCTTCAATTTCTAAAGTAACGGTTTTGATTCCAGCCACGTCGCCTTCTTGAAAGTTGAGTTCTTTGATTTTGTAGCCTTGTTTTTCGGCCCACATCAAATACATTCGCATGAGCATGGAAGCCCAATCGCAACTTTCGGTTCCGCCGGCGCCTGCTGTTATTTGTAATACGGCACTCAAACTATCACCTTCATCAGAAAGCATGTTTCTAAACTCGATGTCTTCGATGTGTGTGATTAGTTTTTGGTAAAAGTCGTCGATTTCTTCTTCGGAAACTTCACCTTCTTTGTAAAAATCAAGCATAATTTGAAGTTCTTCGACCATTTCGTTGCCTTTACTGTAATCTAAAACCCATTTCTTTTTAGAACGGATGTTTCGTACAATAACTTCGGCTTCTTTGGCGTTGTTCCAAAAATCGGGAGCGAAGGTTTTTTCTTCTTCGTTAGCTATTTCGATGAGTTTGGCATCGATGTCAAAGATACCTCCTTAACGCACCAAGGCGATCAATAATATCTCTGACTTGTTCTGTATTTATCATAAATATTGTAGTTTTGTTTTGAAATGGGATGCCCTAGCCCCGATAGTAGTGGAAATCCTTTTTGTTTTTTTCGAAAAAATAAAAAGATTGTAACGGATAGCGGGATAAAGCTCCTAAAAATTTTACCAAAAATAAGACATCTGGTTGATATATGGAAATTAATTTAATTAGTGATACGGTTACGAAACCTTCGGCGGAAATGTTGCAAGCGATGTTTCATGCGAAAGTAGGGGATGATGTGTTTAAGCAAGATCCAACGGTGAATGAATTAGAGGCTTTTGTAGCGGATTTATTTGGTATGGAAGCGGCTTTGTTTTTTCCATCGGGAACTATGGCGAATCAAACGGCGATTCGATTACATACACGACCAGGTGATGAAGTGATTTGTGATAAATGGTCGCACATTTTTTTATATGAAAGCGGTGGAGTAGCGGCAAATAGCGGAGTTTCCTGTCATTTAGTGGATGGTAATCGCGGTATGATAACGGCAGATTTAGTGAAAACAGCAATTAACGACCCAGCGTTTTATCATGCTCCGATGACGCGTTTGGTGAACATTGAAAATACTACTAATAAAGGTGGCGGCGCTTGTTATGATTTGGAAACTTTACGCGAAATTAAGTCGGTTTGTGATGAGCATGGTTTATCGTATCATTTAGATGGTGCTCGTTTGTGGAATGCTTTAGTGGCAAAAAATCAGTCGCCCAAGGATTTTGGAAAGTTATTTGATACGATTTCTGTTTGTTTGTCGAAAGGTTTGGGAGCTCCGGTGGGTTCGGTTTTGTTGGGAACTAAGGAACATATTCATAAAGCGATTCGCATTCGAAAATTATTTGGTGGTAACATGCGACAATCGGGTTATTTAGCTGCTGCCGGAAAGTTTGCGATTGAAAATAATATGTTGCGATTAGCAGATGATCATAAAAGAGCTAAGGAATTGGCAAGTGTTTTGGCAACTAAATCTTGGGTTAAAGAAGTAGCACCAACAGAAACCAATATAGTGATTTTTACGCTTCAAAATGGCTTGAGCGAGCAAGTTTTTATTGAAAAAATGAAGCAAAAAAATATTTTGTTAAGCTCAATGGGTCAAGGAAAGCTGCGATTTGTAACGCATTTGGATTATCGTCAAGTGATGCATGAATATGTTTTGGAGGTTTTGGAGAAATTCCAATTTTAAAAATCTATTTCAAATTCAAAATTCAAGTTCAAGAGCAATTTGAAAAATCAACTTGAAACTTAAAACCTGAAACTTGAAACAAAAAATTGGAACACAGATTTAAGAAATTTTTAAAATCTTTGCGACTTTGCGTCTTTGCGAGCATAAGACAGCTTCAATTTTAAAACCAAGTTAACTTTTTGTCAAGTCGAGCGAAGTCGAGACATTAGTTTTTATAGTTCTCGACTTCGCTCGAAGTGACATTTCTTTTAAAAAAAACTTATTGGAATTTGGAATTTCTTTATTGAAATTTTACTTAAACATATCCATTCCAGGAATGTTTGGCATGCCTTCTTTGGCAACAGCTGCTAATTCTGTTTCGTGAACGTTTGTGGCTTTTTCGATGGCTTTGTTTAGTACGTTAACTAGATAATCTTCAAGCATTTCTTTATCGGAAAGTAGCTCATCTGCAATTGTAATATTTTTGATTTTTCTGTTAGCAGTTAAAGTTACTTCCAATAAACCATCGTTGCTTTTTTCGTCAATAAGTACGAAATCCAAGCGTTTCTTTGTTTCTTCTACTTTTTGTTGGGTTTCTTTCAGTTTGCCCATCATTCCCATAATATCTCCAAACATAATTTTTATTTTTTTATTTCAACAAAAGTAGTAAATTAGCAGATAATTCAAAAAGTATGCATGCCTAATAATTTGAATTTTTATTACGATGTATGTTTTTTAAATTTCATTTTAAACTAAACAAAAACAAATGAAAAAAACTGCTCATTTACTGTTGGTTTCTCTTATTTTTGCAACTTCTTGTAAAGATAAAAACGAAACAATGGATGCATCAATTCAGCCACCAGTGGCAAAAAAAGTTCCTCACACTTTAGAGAAACATGGTCATGTTAGAACAGATAATTATTATTGGTTAAACGACAGAGAGAATCAAGAAGTTATTGATTACTTAAACCAAGAAAATGAGTACTACCAAAAAATGACGGCTCATACCAAAGAGTTACAAGAGAATTTGTTCCAAGAAATGAAATCTCGTATTAAAGAAGACGATTCTTCTGTTCCCTATTTTTATAATGGATACTTTTACATTACTCGTTTTGAAAAAGGAAAAGATTATCCGATTTACTCTCGTAAAAAAGGAAGTTTAGATGCCAAAGAAGAAATCATGTTTGATTGTAATGAAATGGCAAAAGGACATTCGTATTTCAATTTAAGCGGAATTAATGTTTCTGAGGATAACAAATATGCTGCTTTTGGAGTGGATTTAGTTTCTCGTCGCCAATATACTATTCAAATCAAAAATTTAGAAACAGGCGAAATTTTACCAGTTAAAATAGAAAACACAACAGGTGGTTCTACTTGGGCTAGTGATAATAAAACCTTATTTTATACTAGAAAAGATGCACAAACGTTGCGTTCAGACAAAGTATATCGCCATACTTTAGGAACGGATATTGCTAAGGATGCTTTGGTTTTTCATGAAAAAGACGATACATTTTACACTTTCGTTTACAAAGAAAAATCTAAAAAATATTTGGTAATTGGTTCAACTAGTACGTTAACATCTGAATATCAAATTTTAGAGTCTAACAATCCTAATGGAAACTTTAGATTGTTCCAAAAACGAGTTAGAGGTTTAGAATATTCGATTTCACATTATGGAGATAGTTTTTATGTTGTAACCAATAAAGATAAAGCGACCAACTTCAAACTGATGAAAACTCCAGAGAGCAAAACAGCTATGGAGCATTGGTCAGAATTAATTCCTCACAGAAAAGATGTTTTATTGGAAGGCATTGAGATTTTTAAAGATTATTTGGTAGTTGAAGAGCGTTCAAACGGTTTAAATAAAATTCAAATTAGACCTTGGAATGCTGGTGAAGCCTACTATTTGCCTTTTGAAAGCGAAACCTATACAGCCTATACAACAACTAATGTTGATTTTGATACGGAAATTCTTCGTTTTGGTTACCAATCGTTAACAACACCTTCTTCAGTAATGGATTTTAACATGAAAACCAAAGAGAAGAAAGTATTGAAAGAACAACAAGTTTTAGGTGGAAAATTCGATAAGAACAATTATGTTGAAGAACGAATTTGGGCTACAGCTGAAGACGGTACGAAATTACCTATTTCCATGGTGTACAGAAAAGGTATGAAAAAAGATGGTAACAATCCGTTTCTATTGTATGCTTATGGTTCTTACGGATCTACGATTGATCCTACGTTTTCATCAACACGTTTAAGCTTGTTAGATAGAGGTTTTATATTTGCTATTGCTCACGTTAGAGGTGGTGAATATTTAGGAAGAGAATGGTATGAAAACGGCAAATTATTGAAAAAGAAAAATACATTTACTGATTTCATTGATTGTTCTAAATTTGTTATTGCCCAAAAATATACATCTGCTAAACACTTATATGCAGAAGGAGGTTCCGCTGGAGGTTTGTTAATGGGAGCTATTGTAAATATGGCACCAGAATTATATAATGGTGTAATTGCGCAAGTTCCTTTTGTGGATGTAGTTACTACAATGTTAGACGATTCTATTCCTTTAACAACTGGAGAATATGATGAATGGGGTAATCCTAATGATAAAGAATATTACGATTATATGTTATCGTATTCACCTTACGATCAAGTAAAAGCGCAAGATTATCCAAATATGTATGTTTCTACTGGTTTACATGATTCTCAGGTGCAATATTGGGAACCAGCTAAATGGGTTGCAAAGCTAAGAGCTATGAAAACTGATAAAAATGTTTTATTCCTTGATACTAACATGGAAGCTGGTCATGGCGGGGCTTCGGGACGTTTTGAAGCATTAAAAGAATTAGCAAAAGAGTTCGCTTTTTTACTAGATTTAGAAAAAATTTCGAAGTAATTAAACTTTTTTGTTAAATTTGCAAGGTTTTGGAGTTGCCTAAAAATGCTCCACAACTAAATTAAACTAATTTATGAAAGAAGAAATAAAAGCCTACAATACTATTTTAGATTTAATCGGAAACACACCTCTTATTAAATTAAATAGAATAACCAATGATATAACTGGTAATTTTTATGCTAAAGTAGAAGCTTTTAATCCAGGTCATTCCACTAAAGATAGAATTGCTTTATTCATTATTGAAGAAGCTGAAAAAAGAGGAATTCTTAAACCAGGTGATACTATTATTGAAACAACTTCAGGTAATACTGGTTTTAGTTTAGCAATGGTTAGTATTATTAAAGGTTATAATTGTATATTAGCAGTAAGTTCAAAATCTTCAAAAGATAAAATTGACATGCTAAGAACAATGGGAGCAAAGGTTTATGTTTGCCCGGCTCATGTATCTGCTGATGATCCTCGTTCGTATTACAATGTAGCTAAGCGTTTGCATGAAGAGACTAAAGGTTCGGTTTACATTAACCAATATTTTAATGATTTAAATATTGACGCACATTACAATTCAACTGGACCAGAGATTTGGGAGCAAACTAGCGGTCAAATAACGCATTTAGTGGCTTGTAGTGGAACAGGAGGAACAATTTCTGGAACAGCTAGATTTTTAAAAGAAAAAAATCCAAATATTAAAATTTTAGGTGTTGATGCTTTTGGTTCGGTCTTAAAAAAATACCATGAAACTAAAGAATTTGACAATAACGAAATTTATCCTTATCGCATTGAAGGTTTAGGAAAAAACTTAATTCCTACAGCTACAGATTTTGATATTATTGACGAGTTTGTTAAAGTTTCTGACGAAGACAGTGCGCACACAGCAAGAGAGCTTGCTAAAACAGAAGGATTATTTGTAGGATATACTTCTGGAGCTGCTTTTCAAGCTGTAAAACAATTTGCAGAGTTAGGTGTTTTTGATAAAAATAGTAATGTTGTCATCATTTTTCCTGACCATGGATCAAGATATATGAGCAAAATTTATAGTGATGATTGGATGAACGAACAAGGTTTTTTTGATAGTATCAACAGCGAAGAAGTTCAGAAAATAGAAATTATATAATTTATCGTTTTAGAAAATTCAAATTTGATGTATTCGAATAAGCTGTTCTAATTTTAGAGCAGCTTTTTTTTGTAATTATGAAATTTTACGAAAAAACAGCAATTACATTCTAATAAATATAAATTTATAAAATTAATTTATAAAAAAAATCATTTCTTTCTGTAAAATAATCTTATCATCTTCAATTTTAAATAGAAATAGAATTGAATGATTATTGCGTTTTTGGGTTTTAACTTCAGCTATAAAAAAAATATCAATTTTGTTAGTGAATAGTAAATTTAAATCTTTTCTTCCAACCTTTTTATTTACATTTCTTAGAATTTTATTTTTTTCTAATTTTTTATTCATCCATTGATTTTCTGCACAATATGATTTGATGTTATCAGTTAAAATTGAATGATCTAAAACACTATAAAACTCGCAAAATGAAAAATAAAATTTAGAAACTTTAATATTTTCATTGCATTGGTATTGTTTTGAATAGGTATGAAGTAAATCAGATTTTCTAATAATTTCAATAGCACGCTGGTAAATAATTTCATTTTTAACTTGTGAAAATGCACTATTCATAAAAAAGAAAGTAAATAAAAAAAATTTCAAATAATAAAAATAAGATGTTGTTTAAAGAAAATATTAACTTAAAAATTGAATTATAAAAAACAGAAAAATAAGTTTAAAAATTACCAACAACTAAATTTACAATTTCATTTTTTTTATTGTATTGAAATTTTATACTTAAGTTGGTTTCTAAATCAAAAAAATGGAGTTCATTGATATTTTTACGGTTTTCCATTCCTAAATAAACAATTCCTTTGTTTTTAGAAGTCAGATTATTAACATTATAATTAAAATTTATATTCAAAAAAGTAACCGTTTCAAACAGCTACTTTTTTCTGAAAAAATAAAGTCTAAATTGTTTTTTGAATCGTTATAAACATTTGTTTCACTTTTATTTTTACAGATTTGAAAGTTATCCTCAAATTCTCTTGATAGTAATGTATTTCTAATTAAAGTTGGTTCATCAATATTTTTAATTGAACTACATGAAACAAAAAGTAACCCTAGAAACAGTGGGATAAAACAATTTGAAAATTTAATTATAAATACTTTTCTTTTTAAAATCATCCTTTTTATGTTACATTAAGAATATAATAAACTTCTAAAAAAATCAACCTACCAAAGATAACAAACACAACCTAAGAATCATTACACAACCAAACAAAAAAAATCCCGAAACATATAGCTCCGAGATTTCTTTACTTTATACTTTGTACTTTGTACTTTGTACTTTACACTTTGTACTTTACTTAACTTCCATTAGTTCTACGTCAAAAACTAAAGTTGCATCTGGTGGAATAACTCCTCCAGCTCCTCTGGAGCCGTAACCTAAATACGATGGAATCACAAATCGAGCTTTATCGCCCACTTTTAATAACGCAATTCCTTCGTCCCAACCTTCGATAACTTGACCAACTCCTAATGTAAAATCAATAGGCTGTTTTCTTTTGTATGAAGAATCAAAAACTTGTCCGTTTTCTAAAGCACCTTGGTAATGAACCGATACTTTTTTGCCTTTTTCGGCTTGTTTACCATTACCTTTTTGAATAATTTGGTAACGCAAACCACTTTCTGTTTTTTGGAAACCAGCCGCTAATTTTTCTAAAGCTTCTTCTGCTAATCTTTTTTGCTCAGCAATTCTTTTTTCTCTTGATCCTTCAAAGGTTCTGAAAGCTTCGATAGCGTTCCATTTTTGAGCTTCTTCACCAACTCTTACAATTTCTAGTGTTTCAATAGTATCGCCTTGTGCAACAGCGTCAACTACATCTTGACCTTCAACTACATGACCAAAAACCGTATGTTTACCATCTAACCAAGCGGTTTCAACATGTGTAATAAAGAATTGAGAACCATTTGTGCCTGGACCAGCATTTGCCATTGATAACACTCCAGGGCCATCATGACGTAATGTTGGGTGAAATTCATCATCAAAATTGTATCCTGGACCACCAGTTCCTTGACCTTGTGGGCAACCCCCTTGAATCATAAAATCAGGAATAACACGGTGAAATTTTAAGCCATCATAATAAGGTTTTCCCATAGGACGAGCCGAATTTTCTAATTGTCCTTCTGCTAGACCAACAAAATTACCAACCGTTCCCGGAGTTAAATCGTGCGTTAATTTTACTAAAATTGTACCTCTTGAAGTATTGAATTTAGCGTATATTCCGTTTTCCATGCTTTTGTTTTTAAATTTTAAAGTGCAAAAATACAGAATTTATTTTGAAAATGACAGCCCTAGCCCAGATTGAAATGAAAAGCTTTTTGTGGTTTTGTGCCAATTTTTCTTGTTTTGCAAAAGCGACCCAAGAAGCTCTTTGCAAAGCTTTAGAAAAATGGTGCAAAACCACAAAAACTTGAAATGAAAAGCTGGAAATTGCTTCAAAAAAAAATTATCTTTGCAGCATGCGAATTGATATTATTACCGTTTTACCCGAATTGATGCAAAGTCCGTTTGAGGCTTCGATTATGAAACGTGCCATTCAAAAAGGTTTGGTGGAAGTTCATTTTCATAATTTAAGAGAATATACTACAAATAAACAAAAAAGTGTGGACGATTACCAGTTTGGCGGTGGCGCTGGTATGGTAATGATGGTGCAACCTATTGACGATTGTATTTCGAAACTGAAAAGCGAACGAAATTATGACGAAATTATTTATATGACTCCCGATGGTGAAACACTGAATCAGAAAATGGCGAATACGGTTTCTATGTATGAAAACATCATGATTTTGTGTGGTCATTATAAAGGCGTGGACCAAAGGGTTCGTGATTTACATATTACAAGAGAAATTTCGATTGGCGATTATGTGTTGAGCGGTGGTGAAATAGGCGCAATAGTGTTTTGTGATGCAATAATTAGATTGATTCCGGGTGTGTTAAGCAATGAAACATCGGCTCTTACGGATAGTTTTCAGGATAATTTGCTTTCGCATCCTATTTACACCAGACCAGCAGAATACAAGGGAATGCGTGTTCCGGATATATTATTAAGCGGCAATTTTCCTGAAATTGAAAAATGGCGCGAAGAAAAAGCTTACGAACACACTAAAGCAAGAAGACCCGATTTACTAGAGGAATAAGGTACTTTGATTCAGCATTAAGATTTATTTCCCAATTAACATTTTTCCTGCAATAAGTAACAGAATTACAGCGAAAATTTTCTTCAATATTTTTTGGTCAAGGCTAATAGCTATTTTACTACCAATGAAACCGCCTATAACAAAACAAACGGCAATAACTAGTGCAAATCGCCAGTCGAGATGTCCTTCTTTATAATACGTGTAAGCAGCAATTGCAGTAACAGGAACGGCTAAAACTGCTAAACTGGTTCCTTGTGCTTGAAACTGATTAAAACCTAGTAAATATACCAAAAGTGGTACCATTATAATTCCGCCACCAACACCTACTAATCCGCTTAAAATACCGGCTAATAATCCAATTAGAATGAGTGATAGAATTACTTGTGTTGTCATAGGTTTCATAAATTATGGTTTTGAATAACCTGAAATTGGAATTTCAAGTTCGTATTTTTTACCAGTTTTGTTGATTAACTTTTTATCGCGAAGCCAAGGATTATGAATTTTTAAAATTTTATAGTTGATGCCTTGCGATTTTGCAAATGTAGCCAAATTTGTAATAGAAGAATCCACTTCAATTTTTTTCACAGGAATGGGTTGGTACAATACTTCTTTTGGCATCTCAAATCCGTATTTGGTTGGGTTTTGCATGATTTCTTTAAGGGCTAGAATTCGGAAAACATATCTTGAAGTTTCTTCTGTTAACAATAAATCATAAAAATCAGTCACTTCTTGCTCTTGAAGGCGCTTTGAAATACCAGCCATACCACCGTTGTATGATGCCGCAGCTAATGTCCAGTTGCCAAATTTATTTTTTGCTTCTACCAAATACTTGCATGCAGCCACCGTAGATTTTTCGAGATGGTATCTTTCATCTACAAAATCATTCACTTCCATTCCTTTTTCTTTTGCGGTTTCGGGCATAAATTGCCATACGCCACGAGCTCCTGCAGGAGAAACAGCGTTAACTAAACTACTTTCAATTACTGCTAAATATTTAAAATCATCGGGAACTCCGTATTGTTTTAAAATTGGTTCAATCACAGGAAATACTTTATTAGCTCTTTTTAGTACCAAAGTAGTGTTTGTATGATAATTTAAATTGGTTATCATTTCTCTATCTAAACGTTCTTGCACATCATTGAGATAATAAGGAATGGCCTCACCAGCAAAATCCATTTGCTTAGGGTACAATACGTGAATGCTATCTTTTTTAGGCGTAGATGTTGAAAAAACAAATACACCACTTACTAATACAACTCCTAACAGCACTGCTATCTTTTTCATTTTAATTGTTTTATTGGGTTATTAAAGTGGGTAAATTTTCGTTAAACCACTTAAATTTATTGATAATCATAATATGTGTACCGCCTTTTATTACGATGCAGTTTTTTATTTTTGCAATAGGAAAAACACCGTCATTGTCACCATGAATGTGAACAACCTTTTCATCTACAGTAGTTCTAGACCATAAAATTACATTTTCGATGGACCAATCCAAATAGGATTTTTCACGCATGCTTAAGTATTTTTCGTAAAGTTTAATTCGTTTTGCAACAATATTTTCACCGAAAGCATATCGAACCAAAGTTTCTATATTGGCTACTAAACTAGTTGGTATCAATTTATATGCCATTGTTTTTTTGGCAACTATCAATCGGTTAGGGAATTCTTTATTGGTTTTAACACTAGATATAATTATGGTTTTTTTAACAGGAATAAGTAAACTCATTTCTTGCACTAAAATTCCGCCAAAGGAAACACCCACCAAAACAGGATTTTTATGCTTGATTTTTTTGGTCATTCGTAAAGCATAGGATTCTAAAGTTTCTTTTGTTTTAGGCGGAAACCATTCTAAAAAAAACATTTCGAACTGGTCTTCGGGCAAAGCAATATATTCAAAAATAGTGCTGCTTGCTGCTAAACCTGGCATAAAGTAGACTGGAATTTTTTCCATCGATTGATTAAATTATTGACGTTCTAAAGGTCTGTAATTATTAGATAAGTTCAAAAATATTGATTGATTTTTTAAAAAGATTTAACGTATTATGCATAAAATTAAAAGAAGAATGATGTTTTTACAGAATAAAAGCAAGTTTCTAAATTTTAATTCCAATATCAGCATAATGAATTCTTTACAACTGTATCAGAATGTTAAAGAATTTTGAGAAAACTTAATTTTGAGTACCTTTGTAAAAAGTTTCAGTTCTTAACATGAAAATTATAAACTGAATAAAATATCTAGGTTAACCTTGTTACATTTACAATTATGGAAATAAAAGACAATGAATTGCTACGTCAATTTGAAATTCAAACGTCAACTGGATTAGTCGCTATCGAGTATTCCATTCAAGAAAGAAAGTTATTTTTAACGAAATTTTGCCAAAACGAAAACGAAGACGAAGAACTTCATACTGAATTCATAAAAAACGTATTGCAAATTGCCGAAGATAGAAAATTAAAAGTAGTTCCTACGCATGCTAAGTTTGTAAGTTTCTTTAGAAAAAATAGACGTTTTCAAGAAATGTTACCTCCAGGAATTAAGGTTTAACACTTGATTATTATAGTATATTTGTTTAGTTGTTTATTAACAAAAAAAAACCTGATATTTTGATATCAGGTTTTAATTTTAGTTGTGTATATTTTTATTTTCTTTTAATAACTTTTTCAGCCTTTTCAATTATAGCAGCGCTATTTAATCCGTATTTTTCCATTAATTGATCAGGTGTCCCGCTTTCACCAAAGCTATCATTTACAGCTACAAATTCTTGTGGCACTAAATAATTTTGAATCAAAGTTCTAGAAACACTTTCTCCAAGTCCACCTATTATATTATGTTCTTCTGCTGTAACTACACAACCTGTCTTTTTTACTGATTTCAAAATTGCATTTTCATCTAGTGGTTTAATTGTGTGAATATTAATTACCTCAGCAGAAATCCCCTTTGATTCTAGAGCTTCAGCTGCTACTAATGCTTCCCAAACTAAGTGACCCGTTGCAATAATAGTAACATCAGTTCCTTCAATAAGATGAACAGCTTTACCAATCTCAAAAGGTTCATCTGCGGGCATGAAATTTGGCACTACAGGACGGCCAAAACGAAGGTAAGCTGGACCATGATGTTCTGCTAAAGCTAGAGTTGCTGCTTTTGTTTGATTATAATCACAAGTGTTTATAACAGTCATTCCAGGAAGCATTTTCATTAACCCGATGTCTTCTAGTATTTGATGAGTTGCACCATCTTCTCCTAAAGTTAAACCGGCATGCGAAGCACATATTTTAACGTTTTTATCAGAGTAGGCTATAGATTGTCTAATTTGATCATAAACTCTGCCAGTAGAGAAATTAGCAAAAGTTCCTGTGAAAGGAATTTTTCCACCAATAGTTAATCCAGCGGCAATTCCCATCATATTTGCTTCGGCGATTCCTACTTGAAAAAATCTTTCCGGATGGTTTTTCTTGAAATCATCAAATTTAAGGGAACCAATTAAATCGGCACATAGTGCCACTACATTTTTATTCTTATTGCCTAGTTCTGTCATACCAGCACCAAATCCGGAACGAGTATCTTTGCTGCCTTGGTTTGTATATTTTTTCATTTTGTTGTGTTTTTCTATTAGTTTACAGATAGCGATGTATCTATTGTCTTTTTTTCAATAATGGAATATTTTGTTATTGTTTTATTTTTACGAATCACATGTATTTCTTCTGGAAAATTAAAATATGTTTGATAATCAGTATTTAAAAAGAATCCATGAGTGAAAAAATTTATAAAATAACTACTCACTATATTAACATTATTTGAACATAATAATTCAGTAGTAAAAATCATCTTTTTCTTTTTTTTATTATTGAAAGACATTAATGAAATTTTAATTTTTCCGTTAGGCAGGATTTCTTTTTTTTCAGTGTAATAGTACTTTCTGTAGGTGTAATTTTTGAATTGAATATCAAAAGTTTCTTTTTTTTTAAATACAATTTTTTTATTAAAATTACTTAAATTGAAATCATGTTTTTTTCCAGATTTGAAATCGTATATACTCCCAACAATTGAATCTTGTCCATAATTAGAAGCATGAAAATAATAGTCATTTTTATCAGTATTAATCATGAAAAATTCAATATTTTTACTAATACTGTCCTTAAATTGAATTAATTCATTGAATTTATATTCTTGCGATAAAACAGTACCTTTTACAAAAATAACTATAAAAATAACAAAAATACTTTTCATTTAATAGTCCCCTAGAGTTTCACTGTTTTGTTCTAAAGCTTTTGCAAGTTGCTCATCATTTGGTGCTTTTCCATGCCAAGCATGAGTATGCATCATAAAGTCTACACCATTACCCATTTCGGTATGAAGTAAAATGCATATTGGCTTTCCATTATTTGCGCTTGATTTTGCTAGTTCTAGTCCATTATTAATCGCATCAATATTATTTCCTTCATTAATTTCAATCACAACCCAATCAAAAGCTTCAAACTTTGCTTTAAGACTACCCATTGGTAGCACTTCATCTGTTGAGCCATCAATTTGTTTTCCATTCAAATCTACGGTTGCAATTAGATTGTCTACTTTTTTTGCAGAAGCATACATTATAGCTTCCCAATTTTGACCCTCTTGTAATTCACCATCTCCTAATAATGCATAAACCAAGCAATCATCATTGTTTAATTTTTTTGCTTGTGCTGCACCAATAGCTACTGATAATCCTTGACCTAGTGAACCAGAAGCCATACGAACTCCGGGTAAGCCTTCATGGGTTGTAGGATGTCCTTGTAATCTAGAATTCAATTTTCTAAAAGTAGCAAGTTCAGAAATTGGAAAAAAACCGCTTCTGGCTAGTACACTATAAAAAACTGGTGAAATATGTCCGTTTGACAAGAAGAATAGGTCTTCATTTATTCCATCCATTGAAAAGTTAGAATTTCGTTTCATAACGCTTTGATATAACGTTACTAGAAATTCTGCACATCCAAGCGAACCTCCTGGGTGACCAGAATTTACTGCATGAACCATTCGCAGAATATCTCTACGAACTTGTGTTGTAAAATCTTGTAGTTGTTGTGTGTTAGACATTTTATTTTGAATATAAATTAAAGCTGTAAAAGTACTTTTAATTTTTATGTACTACAAATGTTTTTTTAGCTTGAATAAGAAGTTTGAATTATATAAAAAATGTGAGTACTTTAGCCAATTATAAAATTGTTTTTTATGAAAATTATAGCTGTAATTCCTGCACGTTATGCTTCCACTCGATTTCCTGGCAAATTACTTCAAGATTTAGGTGGTAAAACAGTGATTTTAAGAACTTATGAAGCAGCAGTGGCTACTCAATTATTTGATGATGTTTTTGTAGTCACAGATTCCCAACTTATTTTTGAAGAGATCGAGAATAATGGTGGAAGAGTTATTATGTCAATTAAAGAACATGAAAGTGGGAGTGATCGAATAGCAGAAGCAGTTGAAAATATAGATGTTGATGTTATAGTAAATGTTCAAGGCGACGAACCTTTTATAGATAAAAAGCCTTTAGAAGAATTAATTTCTATTTTTAAAAATGATGTAAATAATAAAGTTGATTTAGCTTCATTAATGTTTCAAATAACGGATAAAGAAGAGATTATTAATCCAAATAACGTTAAAGTGATAACTGACCAACATGGATTTGCCTTGTATTTCTCTCGCTCTGTTATTCCTTATCCACGTGAAGAAAACGTAGGAGTTCGTTATATGAAACATGTAGGAATTTATGCTTTTAGAAAAACAGCGCTACTTGATTTTTACCGTTTACCTATGCTTTCTTTGGAAGCTTCTGAAAAATTAGAACAACTTCGATATTTAGAATACGGTAAAAGAATTAAAATGATAGAAACTTCTCATGGTAGTATAGGAATTGACACTTTGGAAGATTTGCAGAGAGCTAGAAAAATGATCTAATTTAACTTGTAACTAAAAAGATTGGCCTAAGCCAATCTTTTTAGTTTACTCTTATCTGTAATGGTAATTTTTTTTCCAGTTAAAGCAATGTAACCTAATTTGTTCAACTCTGAAAGCAAACGAATACAACTTTCAGTGGCAGTTCCAATCATGCCAGCTAGTTCTTCTCTAGAGAGTTGGATGTGCAATGAACCGTCTTCGTTTTTACCAAAAGTTTCTTCTAAATAGATTAAAGTATCGGCTAAGCGTTGTTTAACGTTTTTTTGCGCCATACTTACCATGTGCGTGTCGGAATCTTTCAAATCATCGCAAATGGTTTTCATTACATTCATTGAAAATTGGTTGTTGCTATTGAAAAAACCCATAATCTCTGAACGCGGAATAAAACAAACTTCCATATCTTCTAAAGCAACGGCGCTTAAATTGGCAGGTTCATCACTAATCATGGAACGTTGGCCTAAAAGTTCGCCACTTTTTACCAATTTTACGATTTGATCTTTGCCGTTATCACTCAATTTGGTCATTTTACAAACGCCTTCTTTTACGCAATAAACTCCATTTACAATTTCTCCCTCTTCAAAAATAGGCTCACCTTTTTTAATGGTGTAGGAAGTTTTACAATCTGCCATTCGTAAAAGTTCCTCTTTATTTAGGGCTTTTAGCGAACTGAATTGTCTTACTATGCATTGTTCACACTTACTCATAGTGCTTTTGTTTTTGTTTTTACAAATATAATTAAAGTATGACAAATATCATATTTTTAGATAAATGCTTTTGTGACCTTTGTTACAGGTAAATGAGCAAATTATGGTTACAACAAATTGTTTCCATTGTGGTAATGAAATTAATAAAAAAGACGAAGTTGTTTTTGATGAAAAAAAGTTTTGTTGTACAGGTTGTAAAACCGTATATGAAATTTTTAGTCAAAATGACTTAACGTGTTATTACGATTTTCAAGCTTCTCCTGGAGCAACACCACAAGATATTAATGGAAAATACGAATTTTTAGACGATGAAAAAATTATTGACAAACTTCTTGAATTCCAAGAAGATACAACACACATTGTTTCACTCTACATTCCTCATATACACTGTAGCTCGTGTATTTGGATTTTGGAAAATTTACAAAAATTAAAACAAGGAATTGGTTCTTCGCAGGTTAATTTCCCAGAGAAAAAAGTCCGAATTTCGTTTAATCCGGAACAAACTTCGTTAAAAGAAATTGTCTATTTATTGAGTTCCATTGGATACGAACCTTACATCAGTCTAGAAAATTTTGATGAAGGGAAGAAAAAAGTAGACCGAAGTTTAATTTATAAAATAGGAGTGGCTTTTTTCTGTTTCGGAAACATTATGCTTTTATCGTTTCCTGAGTATTTTGAAGTAGAAGAATATTGGATCAATCAATACCGTGGATTTTTTCGTTGGTTGATTTTCGCTTTGGCTTTGCCCTCTTTTATTTATTCGGCTTCAGGATATTATGTTTCCGCTTGGAAAAGCATCAAATCGGGTTTATTGAATATTGATATTCCAATTGCTTTGGGAATTGTGGTCATGTTCGTAAGAAGTACGATCGATATTATTTTTGATTTGGGTCAAGGGTTTTTCGATAGCATGACAGGATTGATTTTCTTTATGCTTTTAGGTAAATTATTCCAACAAAAAACCTATGATTTCTTATCATTTGAACGTGATTATAAATCCTATTTTCCAATAGCTATTACCAAATTATTGCCCAATGGAGGAGAAATTGCCGTTCAAGTCTACGATATTGAAAAAGGGGATCGATTATTGATTCGAAACCAAGAACTCATTCCAGTGGATGGGATTTTGATTTCTGAAAAAGCTTCAATCGATTACAGTTTTGTTACGGGTGAAGCCGTTCCGATTGAGAAAAAATCGGGTGATAAATTATACGCTGGTGGAAAACAACAAGGAAAAGTGATTGAAATGGAAGTGCTTTTTTCGGTTTCCCAAAGTTATTTGACGCAATTGTGGAGCAATGATGTATTTCAGAAAAAGGTCAACCAACAACACAAAACCATTACCGATAAAATTAGTCGTTTTTTCACTCCAGCCTTATTGGCATTGGCATTTCTTTCTTTTTTCTATTGGATTTTTATTGATACAGCAACGGCTTTCAACGTTTTTACAGCGATTTTGATTGTGGCTTGTCCGTGTGCTTTGGCATTAACGGCTCCGTTTACACTTGGAAATGTGCTTCGTATCATGGGAAACAGAAAGTTTTACTTGAAAAATGCTTTGGTAGTAGAACAATTAGCACAAGTTGATACATTGGTATTTGATAAAACGGGAACTATTACTACCAATAAAAAGACGGCTATTGTTTACGAAGGAGCACTGTTAACTTCCAATGAACTCCAGTTGCTGAAAAATACGCTTCGAGGTTCCAATCATCCATTGAGTCGCCGATTGTATGATTTTATTCCTGAATTTGAAAGAAAGAATGTGGATGATTTTGAAGAAGTCATTGGTAAAGGAATTTTCGCAACTATTGACAATCATAAGATAAAATTAGGTTCGTCAAGTTTTGTGAAGAATTTGAATGAAAGCACACATAAAAAAACAAAAGTTCATGTTGAAATCAATGGCATTTATAAAGGAAGTTATGTGTTCAATAACCAATATAGAAAAGGATTAGAACAACTTTTTGAATCACTAGCCAAAGATTATAATTTGGTAGTACTTTCTGGAGATAACGACGGAGAAAGAGCGATTTTAACCAAAATGTTACCATCCAAAACTACTTTAGTTTTTAATCAAAAACCCGAACAAAAATTAGCTTATATCGAACAATTGCAGCAAAACGGGAAAAATGTAATGATGATTGGCGATGGCTTAAACGACGCTGGAGCATTGGCTCAAAGTAATGTTGGGTTATCCATTTCTGAAAACGTAAATGTGTTTTCTCCAGCTTGTGATGGTATTATGGATGCGAGTCAGTTTGATAAAATTGGGTTTTTTATGAAGTATTCCAAAAATGCTATGAAAACGATTTATATGAGTTTTGGATTGTCCATTTTGTACAATATTGTGGGATTAAGCTATGCTGTTACTGGGAATTTATCGCCATTAGTAGCTGCTATTATTATGCCGTTGAGTACGATTACGATTGTAAGTTTTGTGACAATTATGTCCAATTTTTACGCTAGAGAAAAAAAGTAAACTTTTTTAGAGATATGACAAATGTCATATTTTATGAAAGTAGCCAATAGTAACTTTGTTAACACAAATTTAAGGTATGAGTGTCATTTATATATTAATAGTAATAAGTATCGTGGTTGCGATTGTTTTTTTAGTTGCTTTCATTAAAGCAGTAAAGGGCGGTCAATACGATGATGATTATACGCCGTCTGTCAGAATGCTTTTTGACGACGAACTCGTGAAAAACAAATCAAATAAATTAGTACAAACAGAAAAACAAAAATCAATCTAAATTATGGAAATGCAGCAATTTTATTACGACAACAAAATTGTAAAGAAGTTCCTTTATGCGAGTATACTCTTTGGAGTTGTTGGTATGTTAGTAGGTTTAATAGTAGCATTCATGTTTCTATTTCCCAATCTTACTGATGGAATTTCATGGTTAAGCTTTGGACGCTTACGACCTTTACACACCAATGCAGTAATTTTCGCCTTTGTAGGAAACGCTATTTTTGCAGGGGTTTATTACTCATTGCAACGTTTACTAAAAACACGTATGTATAGTGACGTGTTGAGTAATATTAACTTCTGGGGATGGCAATTAATCATTGTTGCCGCAGCGATTACGCTTCCATTAGGAATTACAACTTCAAAAGAATATGCAGAATTAGAATGGCCAATTGATATTGCCATTGCTCTTGTTTGGGTAGTTTTTGGTATCAATATGATTATGACTATTTTACGTCGTAGAGAGCGTCATTTGTATGTGGCTATTTGGTTCTATATTGCTACGTTTGTAACCGTTGCTGTATTGCATATTTTCAATAGTTTGGCATTGCCAGTTTCGGCTTTAAAAAGTTACTCGGTGTATGCTGGTGTTCAAGATGCTTTGGTACAATGGTGGTACGGACATAATGCAGTTGCATTTTTCTTAACAACGCCTTTCCTTGGATTGATGTATTATTTTGTTCCAAAAGCTGCTAATAGACCAGTATATTCATACAGATTATCAATTATCCACTTTTGGTCGTTGATTTTCATTTACATTTGGGCGGGTCCTCACCACTTATTGTATTCTGCATTACCTGATTGGGCGCAAAACTTAGGAGTTGTATTCTCTATTATGTTGATTGCTCCATCTTGGGGTGGTATGATTAATGGATTATTAACGTTAAGAGGGGTTTGGGATAAAGTTCGTGTGGAACCCGTATTGAAATTCTTTGTAGTTGGTATTACCGGTTATGGTATGGCAACATTTGAAGGACCAATGTTATCACTTAAAAATGTAAATGCTATTGCGCACTATACCGATTGGATTGTAGCTCACGTTCACGTTGGTGCGTTAGCTTGGAATGGATTTTTAACTTTTGGTATGATTTATTGGTTAATCCCTAGAATGACCAAAACAAAATTATATTCTTCAGCATTGGCTAATTTCCATTTTTGGATTGGAACATTAGGGATTATTCTATATGCACTTCCAATGTATGTAGCTGGATTTACGCAAGCGTCTATGTGGAAACAATTTAAACCAGATGGAACTTTAGAATATGGAAACTTCCTTGAAACAGTAACTGAAATTATGCCAATGTATGCGATGCGTGCTATTGGTGGTACATTGTTCTTCATTGGTTTATTGACATTGGTTTACAATATCATTAGAACGGTGATGGCTGGACAAAAAGTAGAAGATGAATTGGCAGAAGCACCAGCTTTAGCAGTTATCTCTAAAAACAGATTAAAAGGTGAAAAATGGCATACTTGGTTAGAAAGAAGACCAATTCAGTTAACCATTTTAGCAACCGTTGCGATTTTAATTGGTGGTATCATTCAGATTATTCCAACGATTATGGTGAAATCTAATATTCCAACAATTGCAAGTGTAAAACCTTACACACCATTAGAATTAGAAGGTAGAGATTTATACATCAGAGAAGGATGTAACAACTGTCACTCACAAATGATTCGTCCGTTCCGTTCAGAGGTTGTACGTTATGGTGAGTATTCTAAAGGCGGCGAGTTTGTATATGATCATCCATTTTTATGGGGTTCTAAACGTACCGGACCAGATTTAGCTAGAGAAGGTGTTCCTGGAAAACCATTTAATGGAGGAAGAGCTGATGATTGGCATTTCAACCACATGTGGGATCCACAAAGTACATCTTCAGGTTCTATAATGCCTGGTTACAAATGGATGATTAAGAACGAAGTGGATAAAACAGCTATTCAGTCTAAAATGCAAGTAATGCAAAAATTAGGAGTTCCTTATACGGATGAAGAAGTTGCAAATGCTTTAGTTCATTGGGATAAACAAGCGACTCAGATTGAAGAAAACTTAATGAAAAATAAAGACATCAGAAAATCTTTTGAAGAGCAAAAAGCGGCTCAAGGAGCTGATTTTATTCCAGTTAAAGATAGAGAAGTAGTGGCATTAATCGCTTACTTACAACGATTAGGTACCGATATTACTAAAGATAATACTAAATAATTGAATTATGTTAAAGTTCATAAAACACAATTTAGAAACTATTTCAGGGATTGAGATATTTCCAATTATTTCGCTACTAATATTCTTTGCATTCTTTGTTGGACTTTTCTTTTGGGTATTTACCTATAAGAAAGAAAAGATTAAAGAATTAAGTGAATTACCAATTAAAGATTAATTACAAACGTATTTTATATGAAAAAACTTATTCCATCATATGTAAGAGTTCCAGTGATTTTCGCAGCGGTGTTTGCGGCAATGGAATACTTTATCGATTCAGGCGAAAAACCAGCCTTTATTGAGTACCCAATGGTGTCACTTTTTCTTGGTGTATTTTTATTCTTGTTAATTGCCATTGAAATTGTGGTTAGTGCTGTAGATAAAGTAACGTATCATTTACTTTCTGACGAACAGAAGAAACAGTTAGAAGAAGCGCAATCTTTTTCATTCGCAGATAGCAAATTGATGCAAATGCTAACCCGTTCTAAAGATATAGAGGAAGAAGCAGACGTAATGTTAGACCACGATTATGACGGTATCAAAGAATTAGACAATGTATTGCCACCTTGGTGGGTGTATTTGTTCTACGGTTGTATCGTTTTTGCTGCAGTTTATTTAGTGAGATTCCACGTAATTGGAGATTATACGCAAGCGGAAGAATATGAAAAAGAAGTAGCCTTAGCTGAAGAAGCTCATGCCAAATACTTACTAACCGCACCAGATTTAGTAAATGTTGACAACGTAGAATTGTTAACAGATGCTGCAAGTATTGCCGAAGGAAAGAAAATTTACGAAGCCAATAACTGTTTATCATGTCACGGTCAAAATTTAGAAGGTGGAATTGGTCCAAATTTAACAGATGCGCATTGGATTAACGGTGGCGGAGTTAAAAATATCTTCAAATTAGTTTCTGAAGGAAGTAGCAAAAATCCAGTAATGGCACCTTGGAAAGATGTGATTAAACCGTCTGATATTCAAAAATTGGCAAGTTATATTATTTCATTAAAAGGAACTAATCCAGCTAATGCCAAAGAAGCGGAAGGTGAAATTTGGATAGACGAAGCACCAAAAACAGAAATAATAGAAACAGTTGTAGATTCAACTGAAGTAAAATAAATTACCAAGAGGTTTGGGATTTCTCAAACCTCTTAAATTCTTAAATCACTATGGAAACTCCAGAAAAAGAAAGCTTTAGAGATACCATCGCCACTATAGACGAATCAGGTAAGAGAAATTTTATTTATCCTAAAAAACCGGTTGGTAGATTCTATGATAGGCGAAAGATTGTAAGCTATTTCTTATTGGTGTTTTTATTGGTAGCTCCATTTGTCAAAATCAATGGAAATCAATTTTTAATGTTCAATGTTTTGGAAAGGAAGTTCTCCATTTTTGGATTTCCTTTTTGGCCACAAGATTTCTACTTATTTGTAATTTCGATGATAGTTGGAGTAGTGGGGTTAACTTTATTTACGGTAGCATTTGGTAGAATCTTTTGCGGATGGTTTTGTCCACAAACGATTTTCATGGAAATGGTTTTTCGTAGAATAGAATATTGGATTGATGGTGATAGAGGCGCTCAAATGCGTTTAGCCAAACAAAAATGGGATGCCGAAAAAATTAGAAAAAGAACCTTAAAATGGACTATTTTCTTTATAATTTCTTTTCTTATTGCCAATGTTTTTCTGGCGTATTTAATTGGAAGTGATGAACTTATTAAATTAGTTACCGAAGGTCCAGCAGCAAATTTAGGAACATTAATTCCGTTGTTGATTTTTACAGGAGTTTTCTATTTTGTATTCGCTTGGTTCAGAGAACAGGTTTGTATCATTGCTTGTCCGTATGGTAGAATGCAAGGCGTTTTATTGGACAATAAATCCATAAATGTTGCTTACGATCACGTTAGAGGTGAAGGAACAGTTGGAAGAGCTAAGTTTGATAAAAGAGAAGATAGAGCCGCATCCGGAAAAGGAGATTGTATTGATTGTAAACAATGTATTCACGTTTGCCCAACTGGGATTGATATCAGAAATGGAACGCAATTGGAATGTATCAATTGTACGGCTTGTATTGATGAATGTGATACTATAATGGATAAAGTTGGTTTTCCACGAGGTTTGATTCGTTATGCTAGTGAAGATGAAATTGTGAAGAAAGAAAAATTTACTTTAACGCTCAGAATGAAAGGTTACATCGCGGTTCTTTCCATTTTGATTGCTGTTTTAGTCGGACTTCTATTCTTAAGAAATGATGTTGAAGCTACGATTTTAAGACTTCCTGGACAATTGTATGAGAAAAAAGGAGAGAACATTAGTAATGTATTCACTTATAAAATCATCAACAAAACAGTAGATGATTTTGAAAATGTAACTATCCAATTAGAAGATATTGCAGGTGAAATCAAATTGGTAGGAAATCCAAATTTAAAAATTCCAAAAGAAGGCACTTTGAAAGGAACTTTGTTTATTGAATTGAAACCCAATTTGATAAAAGGCGATAAAATGAAAGTCAAAATTGGAATTTATAACAATGGTAAATTAATAGAAACTACAAATACCACATTTTTAGGTCCAAGAAGTTTCAACTAAATAAAAATACTATGAAATCGCCATTAACAAAAAGTTTTTTGCAAAAAAAACACCTATGAAGATAAGGCGATTGCATATGACCTTTAAAAAAAAAAAATATCTACATATGAAAATTAATTGGGGAACTGGAATTGTGATTGCGTTTGGCTTATTCATGACGTTTATTTTATTCTTCGTGTTTAAAGTTCAAACCAATTCCAAATACGATAACGAATTGGTAGTGGAAGATTATTACCAACAAGAATTGAAAGTGCAAGGCAATATTGAAAAGAAACAAAATGCCAATGCCTTAGAACAAAAAGTAAAAATTTCTAAATCAGCAGAAGGAATTGTAGTTCAATTTCCAGCCGATTTTGATTTTCAAGCGATAAAAGGAAAAGTGTCCCTTTACCGACCGTCTAACCAGAAACTTGATTTTGAAATTCCAATTTCATTGTCAACTTCACATTTGCTCATACCTAAAAGTAACTTGGTAGGCGGTCTTTGGGACATTACTATAGAATGGGAATACAACGAGGTAGCTTATTTGAATAAAGAGTCGGTTTATTATTAGATTTTTAACCACAAAGCGCACAAAGAAGGCACTAAGTGCACAAAGGTTTTGAAATTGATTTTTGGATTTTCAGATAATTGGAATTTGGTATTTTTTTATTGGAATTTTTGCTTGAACTTGATTTTTGAATTTTAACCACAAAGCGCACCAAGAAGGCACTAAGTTCACAAAGGTTTTGAGATTGATTTTTGAATAATTGGAATTTTTCTTGCTCGCTAAGGCGCTAAGAAGCGAAGATTTTTTAAAATTTTTCTATTTCTCAAATCTGTGTTCCAAAAAAGAAAATTGAGATTAGTTTTTTGAACTTGATTTATGAATTTGACTTTTGATTTTTGAACTTGATTTTTGATTTTTGAACTTGATTTTTGAATTAGATTATGTTATACACCGCCATCATATTTGGATTAATTAGTAGTTTTCACTGCATTGGCATGTGTGGACCTATTGCCATGATGTTGCCTGTGGATAGAAGTAATGAAACCAAAAGAATTTTACAATTGTTCTTGTATCATTTGGGAAGATTAACGGCTTATGGTTCCTTAGGATTGCTTTTTGGTTTATTAGGGAAAGGCTTTTATTTGGCGGGTTGGCAACAACAACTTTCCATATTTGTGGGAATTGTAATGATTGTAATTGCAGTTGTTCCAGAGAAAGAATTGGCAAAATACAATTTTTCAAAACCCGTTTACCGATTGATTTCTAAAGTAAAATCGAGTTTAGGCCAACAATTCAAAAGTAGAAGTTTGAAATCTTTTTTCACCATTGGATTATTAAACGGTTATTTGCCTTGCGGAATGGTTTATGTAGCGCTTTTTGGAGCTTTAGCTATGTCAAATGTTTCCGTTAGTGTGTTGTATATGCTACTTTTTGGTATAGGAACTATTCCAATGATGAGTGCAGTTGTGTTAATTTCTAATTTATTATCTATTCCGATTAGAAACAAAATTCAAAAGATTATTCCTGTTTTAGCAGTTGTAATTGGTGCTTTGTTCATTATGCGTGGCATGGGATTAGATATTCCGTATTTGTCGCCAAGTAACATTAGTTTGTTTGTTCAAAGTGACGCGCATTGTCACTAAAAGATAGTTTTTCAATTAGTTTTATTGGTTTTTTTAAGAAAAAGCATCAAATCGGAAGAAATGATGCTTTTTTGATTTAAGTGTTTTGGAATGATTAATTCACAATAACTTTTTTGGTTATAGAAGTATTTTCTGTTTGTAATTGTAGCATATAAAAACCAGTTGACAAATTATTTACTTTGTAAGTTGAGGTTTCAATAGCATTCGGATTTTTAATTTCTTGAACAATTTGACCGTTAACATTGTAAATAACAATATTTTTTAAATCAGCAGTTGTTGTAATTGAGAATTCTCCATTTTTAGATGGATTTGGAAACACTGCAACATTGTTTAACACAAAATCTTCTGATGATAAAAAGATATTTGGCCATCTGTTTTGTGCAGCAGGTCCACCCCAAATCACAGTAGCTAAATACGGATTATCAATAAATGGATTTCTATTTCCTTGAGCATATTCATTTGCTGTATTGTTGTGATAAGTATTTCTAAAATCTTCAACTGCTGAAACGGGATCAGCTGCATTCCATTCTAATAATAAATTGACCATGTTAGGATCTACTGAATTTAAAGTTCCAGTTGCGGTTAAAGTTGGTAAACATTGGTTACCATAGTGAAGATACATATACATGATAATTCTTGCAACATCGCCTTTCCATTCATCGCCTGGGTACCAATTGTTTGTTCCAATGGAATAAGATTGAACTCCAGAACCACTAGCAAACAACCTATTTCCTCTGTTATTATTTCTTTGTACATCACTTGAACGCAACATGTGAGCATCAGCACCCGGACCAGTATTTCCCAAGCTTGGATTACCTAAACCTTGAGGAAAAATATGTTCTCTGTTCCATTGTCCGTTGTTGCCTCCGTTATTATTTTTGTCTCTAGAACGGTCATTTGTAGCGTCAAAATCTGAACCATCTTCCCATCCATAAACTAATAATATGTTATTAGAATTATTTGGATCTACATCAGTTATTCTTAATGCTTCCCAAACACCTGGTGAATACGTCAATAAGTTAGTATGAGTTGAGGTGATTTTTTCTGCCAAAGCATCTTTTAATGATAAACCGCTTGTAGTCCAATTGAAACCGTCATAATAAGGTGATGCTGGAGCACCATCTTGTCCGTAAATAAATACAGATAGTAATCCAATGAATAATGTAAAATTCTTTTTCATATTAATTTTTTCTTTCTAATAATGCCATGTAAAATCCGTCAAAACCACTTTCGTGCGCTAAGACTTTTTTCTCTTTAACAAAAGTAAATTCTTTTCCAGCTTCTGATTTAAGAAATTTTGCAACTTGTTCCTCATTTTCAGAAGGCAAAACCGAGCAAGTTGCATACACTAGCTTTCCACCTGGTTTAACAATTTTAGAATAATTTGTCAAAACTTCTTCCTGAACTTTTTTGATGTTATCAATAAACTCGGGTTGTAATTTCCACTTACTATCTGGGTTTCTTTTCATTACGCCTAAACCAGAACACGGCGCATCAATTAGCACTCTATCAGCTTTTTCGTGTAATTTTTTTATCGTTTTTGAACTTTCAATTACTCTTGGTTCTATATTAAAAGCACCATTTCTTTTGGCTCTTAGTTTTAATTGCTTTAGCTTACTTTCGTACAAATCCATCGCAATTAATTGGCCTTTGTTTTGCATTAATGAAGCCAAGTGTAAAGTTTTTCCACCGGCGCCAGCACAAGTATCTACTACTCGCATTCCTGGTTGTACATCAAGAAAATAAGCTACTAATTGAGAAGATGCATCTTGAACTTCAAACAAGCCGTCTTTAAAAGCTTGTGTCATGAATACATTGGCACGTTCTTTCAAAATTAATGCATCTTGATATTCATTATGAAAATTGGTTTCAATATTCAAATCCATCAAAATTGCTCTCAGTTTTTCTTTGGTAGTTTTTAATGTATTCACTCTCAAAATAACTTCAGCTTGTTGGTTTTGAGCAGTTAATTCTTTACTCCATTTATCTTCTCCAAGTTCTTTTACGCCTAATTCATCTATCCAATCTGGAATAGATTCTTTGTATTTTCTAATTTTGGATAATTCATCGAATCTACCTTTAATTTTTCTTGTAGGTGTATCTTCAAAATATTTCCAATCTGGTAATTTTATTCCTCTTAATACTGCCCAAACCGCAAAAATTCTCCAAATATTATCTCGGTCATAAGGTTCTCTTACTTCGGCAATTTCAGCGTATAATCGTTTCCAACGTACAATTTCGTATATGGTTTCTGCAACAAATTTTCTATCGGCACTTCCCCAACGTTTGTCTTTTTTTAAAGCTCTTGCAACGGCTTTATCGGCGTATTCACCTTCGTTAAAAATCGCCATAAGCGAATCTATAACCGTGAATACTAAATTTCTGTGTAATCTCATTTTTATTTTTAAATCAGCCTACAAAGATAGTAATTAAAAAATAAAAAGCTGTCGGTTAAGACAGCTTTATTTTTGTTTACATGCGGCCATTTCTACCGCTATTATTTCTACTTTCACCTGAATTTCCATTTTGTCTAGGTGCTTGATTTCTGGTTGGTGCATTCATTGTTGTACTTCTTGAATTACCTCCAGAATTTACAGTACTTCTTGTATTTGGTGTACTTGTATTTCTGGTAACATTATTATTTCTTGTTGGACTTGAAGGAGTGGCTACATTTCTTTGATTGGTTGTAGTTCCTCTAGTCACATTTTGATTGTTTCTCGTTGAATTATTACTTTCAGACCTCATACTTCTTGAGTTTTGAACGGTTGAATTTGTATTTCTAACATTTGAACTTCTTGAATTTGTCTCACTTCTTTGTGCACTTAGAGTATTATTTCTTTGGCTCACATTTCTAGAATCTGTTGAAAATACGTTTGTAGCTCTATTGTTATTAGCAGTACCTCTTGAAGATGATGCCAATTCTCTTGTTCCTGGAACTCTTGTGCGTATATTTCTATTATTGTCTAATTCTCTTCTATTAGTATATCCTATATTTCTGTTTGAGAAGGAACGATTTGGATGCATTCTTTCGTAAGCATTTTCTCTTCGTCCATAATAAACATTGTAAGCGGCATAACATCTTCTGTTTGAAACATAATGAAAGGAATGTCCAAAGTTTATATGTAAGGCAATATGATTTCGGTATCTAAAAATTGGAAAAGGTTGCCAAAAGGAGTAATAACTTGGATAATATCCCCAATACCAATTTGAATAATATGGACGATACATTGGCGCCCAAAAAGTAGTATATATTATTGGTCTGTGAACATAAACGGGTTCGTAAATGTAATTGTTTCCATACATATAAACATCGCCCACTACTTGAACCGTAACATTATTGTTACGATCTTTTTCTACTTCAACCGATGCTACATCTTGAAACAAATCTTTCCCTAAAACCGCTTGAATTACAATGATGTGCGCATTTCCTTCAACAGTTTCTATCACTCTTAAATAATCTACATAATTATCATTATTCAAATCTAAATTTGAAATTTGACTTTTTGGGTCGTTCAAGCGTCTTTCAAAATCTTCTAAATCTCTTGAATCTCCAAAAAGTGTTGCAACGGCTCTTAAATCTAAATTGTCACTAATATCAGAACTATTGGCTCTAACAGTAGTTTTATCTTGTGCATTTACTGACAGTGATAGCAATAAAGCAAAGAAAATCGAAGTTAATACTCTTGCTTTCATCATTTCTATGGTTTTTAGTTAATACTCACTTATATTTGTATTACCAACTATTATGCCAAAGTTGTAATTATTTGCTAATCAATATTTTATTAAGATGAGAGTTTTGTATTTACTTGTTTTTTTTCCATTTGTACTTATTTCATGTAAAAAATCAAATACTGTTTTGAATGAAATTAATTATAAATTTTCAATTGAAGTAGATACTTTACTTCAAGATTCAATAAGTATTAGAGCGCTTTGGGTAGGAGAGAAGGAACTTTGGTACGCTGGCAATAATGGTAAATATGGTGCCTTTCAATTAGAAAATTTACAGAAGTTTAAAGGAAAAATTATAAAAGATTCACTATCATTGGAATTTAGAAGTTTGGCAAAAAACGATAGCGCAACCTTTATTTTAAATGTTGGAAATCCAGCTTATTTGTATAAAATTTCAAATGATAAATCGCATACAAAGTTAGTTTACACAGAGTCACACGAAAAAGTGTTCTATGATAGTATGCAATTTTTAGATGCTACTTTTGGAATAGCCATGGGTGATCCAATTGAAGATTGCTTAAGTGTGATTGTTACTTCAGATGGTGGTAATTCATGGAAAAAAATTCCTTGTAAAAATTTACCAAAAACTATTGAAGGTGAAGCAGCTTTTGCGGCAAGTAATACTAATTTAATTCTAAGAGGAAATTCTATTTTTATGGTTTCTGGAGGAAAAAAAGCGAGATGTTTTGTTAGTACAGATAAAGGCAATTCTTGGCAAGTTTATGAAACACCAATTATTCAAGGTGAAGCAATGACTGGAATTTTTACTGCTGATTTTTATGATGAAAACATCGGATTTATTGCTGGAGGAAATTATGAAAACCCAACTAGCAACCAACAAAACAAAGCCATTACTTTTGATGGAGGAAAAACTTGGAAATTAGTTGCTGATGGAAGTGGTTTTGGCTATGCTTCTTGCGTACAATTTGTTCCCAATAGCAATGGGAAATCATTAGTTTGTGTCGGAAAAACGGGAATTCATTATTCCAATGATTATGGTGAAAACTGGCAGTTACTTATTGAAACTAACGATTTACATACGTTTAGATTTGCGTCTGAAAATCAGTTTTTTGCAGCAGGTAAAAATAAGATAGTAAAGGTTACAATAAAAAAAGAAGCCATATAACAATTTGTTACTGACTTCTTTTCAACTATAAAGAGGAACGAGATTATTTCACTTGAAGTACAATAAATTCACTTCGTCTGTTTTGCTGGTGTTTTTCTTCTGAACAGGAAACACCATCAGCACACTCGTTTACTAATTGACTTTCTCCAAAACCTTTGGCAGTTAGCCTGTTTCTATCGATACCGTTTTTAACTAAATATTCAAGAGTAGATTTTGCGCGTCGGTCTGATAATTGTTCATTGTATTTGTGTGTTTGACGACTATCAGTATGAGAACGAATGGCTATTTTCATATTTGGATATTGCTTCATTACTTCAACAATTTTTTGCAAATCTGTAGCCGCATCATCGCGAATATTCCATTTATCTAAATCAAAATAAATTAAAGTGATATCAAAAATTTTAGCTAAATCTGTTCCTATTTCTATATCAAAAACAGTTTTTTCTAAGGCAATTTCTGTGTTTGTTTCCCCAGATTCTTTGGCAGTAAGAACCCATTTTTCATTGCTTTCATAATCAGGTTTTTCTGCAAAAATCTTATAGTTTGTATTGCATTCACAAGAAAAATTAAAGGAACCATTTTTATCAGAAGTTGTTTGGTTAATCACTTCATTTTTTGAATTTATCAATTTTACAGTAGCATTATCAATTGATTCATTGTTTTTTAAATCGATTACTTTACCAATTAAATTTTGGTTACATTTTGTGAATTTATAAATGTCATCAAAACCTTGACCACCAGATCGATTTGAAGCAAAATACCCTTCATTTTTTGTGTTAATTATGAATCCAAAATCATCTGTAGAGCTATTAATTGGTTTGCCTAAATTAACGGGTTTTGCATTTTTTTCTCCCAATGAAATTTCAAATACATCAAATCCGCCTAATCCTAAATGACCATCTGAGGCAAAATATAAAACTTGGTTATGATCTACAAAAGGAAAACTTTCTCTAGCTTTTGTATTAATTGTATTTCCAAGATTTTCTGGAGTTCCAAAGGTTCCATCAGCAAGAATCGAAACTTTATAAATATCCGAAGAACCAAATCCACCGGGCATATCAGATACAAAATACAAGGTTTTTTCATCCGAACTCAAAGCAGGGTGAGCTACTTGATAATTATCATTATTAAAAGGTAATTCAACAATATTTGTCCAAATTCCGTTTTCTAAACTAGCCTTGTAAATTTTAAGTAACATCGTTTTTTCTTCATCTTTACCTTTTTTTCCATTATTGAAATTATTTCTTGTAAAATACATGGTTTTTCCATCTTTGGTAAAAACTGCACTTGACTCGTTATAAGGTGTGTTAATTTCTTTAGAAAAATTTTGAACTTCACTGTAATTTCCTTCATTATCTTTGATAACTAAATATAAATCTGTAAAGTTTTGTTTGGTCCAACTATGAATTTTTTTATGCAAAGCTCCTTCTTTTCTTGCAGAAGTTATTACTAATTCATTCCCAAAAAACGATGGACTAAAATCAGCATATTCCGAATTAAACGCAACGGAGTTAACCGTGTATTTTCCTGAAATTGCATTTATATCTTCTAAATAATTTGAATTAGACATTAGATTATTTAAACTTGGATCTCCAGATTTTAAAACAAAATCATTAAAATATTTGTCCGCTTCATCATATTTTTCTTCCGCTTTCAAGCATTGAGAGTACCTGTAATAATATTCAGGTTCAACTGTTTCTTGAAATTGAAATAACTCTTTATACCATTTCGAAGCCTTGTCTAATTCTGCATTAAAATAATAAGAATTTCCTAGTTTTTTAAACAAATCGGCTGATTTATGCCCTTTTTCAGCAACTTTCTCATAAATTTCAATCGCATCTATGTAAGAATAATTGTCGTATTTTTTATTAGCATTTCTAAGTTTTGAATTTTGTGCAAATCCTATCAAACAGAAGCCAATAAATAGTAATGTAAATATCTTTTTCATGGTACTACTTTTTAGAAGAAACGTGGTGATGTTATTCGATTATTTTTGAAAAGTTCAAATCGCAAAAATATTTCGTGTGAACCTGAATTATAATTTGATAAATTAGTGGTTTCCATATCGTAACCATAACCTATAAAAAGTTTCTCAGAAATTTGAAAACCTGCTAATCCGCTAACGGCAGAACCCCATCGGTATGCTGCACCAATTGTAAATTTCTCATTGATTAAAAAATTTGCAGTTACATCAACTTGAAGTGGAGCACCTGAAACAATTTTACTCAAAAAAGCGGGCTTAAATTGTACACTTGGACTTAAATCAAATACATGACCTCCAATTAAATAAAAATGCATTCGCTCTCTTGTAATCGCTACTTCATTGTCGTTATAATGTTTTGTTTCAAACATATTTGGAACTGATAATCCAATGTAATTTTTATCTGAAAACAAATACAAACCAGCACCAATATTTGGAGTAAAACTAGCATTCAAATTTTGAAATTGAGGATCATTTTGGTCTTGGATATTTAGTTTGTTTACATCCAAACTAAAAATATTTGCTGTTCCTTTTAATCCAACAGAAAGCCTATAGTTTTCAGTAATTTGAATGAAATAAGCCAAGTCAGCTGAAATTGTATTCTCAGATGTTGGTCCAATTCTATCATTGACAAATGACATTCCAATTCCAAAGTTTGACTCCCCAATGGGTGTGTGCATTGAAGCATTATTGGTTACTGGTGCACCATCTAAACCAACCCATTGTGTTCTATGAAGTATAAACATACTCATTGCCTCTCTAGAACCTGCATAAGCTGGATTAATATTCACAGTATTATACATGTATTGTGTGTATTGCGAATCTTGTTGTGAAAAGCTATAAAAAGTTGAAAATAATATAGCTATTAGAAATAGATTTTTCATAATTTGATCTTTTTAATGGTTCTTAATAACTATTTTTTTACATATAAATAACCAGATTTATCATTCCAATTATTGTTTTCATCCTTATATTTTAGAATGTAAAAATAAGTTCCATCGGGTACCATTTCATTTTTGTTAACGGTCGTTCTTCCTTCTGAATATCCTTTAAATGCAATAGTTGTATTGTTATAACCATTTGCTTCATAAATTAACACTCCCCAACGGTTGTAAATTTCTATTGAATTTTCAGGATAACACTCTAAACCATCAATAAAGAAAATATCATTTGAACCATCATTGTTTGGTGATACAGCATTAAACACTTCAATTGAACAAGCAGGAAGTACAATACAGTCATCTGTTACCGTAATTAAAAATTCGAATTGTAACGGACATTCAGTTTCTTCCAACGATAACATGTAAGTAATATTATAATTTCCTACATTAAGGTTGTTTGGATTAAATGTACTTCCAATTAATGCACTTGAATTTGAAGCATCAGTCCAATTTCCATTTGTTGGTATTTCTGCTTCGATTAGGCTGAATAAATCTACACTTTCGTCAGTAATACATAAAGTTAATGGAATATTTTGTACCTCATTTTGAATATTTACTTGTATTGTTTGTACAAATATAGCTGTATTAGAACAATTATCTGAAACAGTCCAAGTTCGAATAATTGTATAACTTGTTGGTGTTTCATTAGTTATTTCTTCAGTGAATTCCTCATTTATCGCTTCAGAACAAGCGTCAACAAATTCTAGAATAGGAATTTCTGGAATATTTTCACATGTAACAGAAATTTCAGTTTCTAAAGAAGTTATTAATTCTGGCGCAGTGGTATCTTCGATAGTGAAAGTAGCGGTTGTAGTGGCGGAGTTTCCACAAGCATCGGTAGCGGTGAAAGTCACTGTTGCCACTCCTGTAGCCTCACAAGCAGCAGTTAGTCCAGAGAAATTGTTAGTCCAAGTTACGGTCGAACAAGCATCTGAAGCTAAAGCACCACCATTGGAAGCTAGCCAAGTGTTTAAATCATTGGTATTGCCATTGCCATCACAAGCTACAGTTAAAT
>Ga0209278_1000151_pt1 | contig 86825 bp, 77 predicted proteins | sample JI81BgreenDNA_FD_187504 | JGI IMG/M metagenome (GOLD analysis project Ga0209278, IMG submission 187504) | Wastewater effluent complex algal communities from Wisconsin, to seasonally profile nutrient transformation and Carbon sequestration -... | ecosystem: Engineered > WWTP > Effluent > Algae... | reverse complement strand
GGCTTAGGATGGGACGGAACCTACAACGGACAACCGCTTCCAGCCACGGATTACTGGTTCACGATTAATTACCAAGAAACCGGAATTAACAAAGAATTTAAAGCGCATTTTTCATTAAAACGTTAACCAAATTTCAAGATATTAAAAAAAGAGGATGCCATGTGTGTATCCTCTTTTTTTTTATATTTATGATTCTTCTAAAGAAAAAAGGCTTTCCTTACATACAGGAAAGCCTTTTTTACGGGTTTATTTCTATTTTTAACGAGCGTTGTAAACCGATATAGCATCTTTTAATATTTCTACACTTCGTATCAAATCTTCTTTTTTGAGTACGTATGCAATTCGAACTTCATCTAATCCAATACCTGGGGTTGAATAAAAACCTGCTGCTGGAGCTACCATAACCGTTTCTCCATTTAAATCGTATGATTCTAATAACCATTGTGCAAAGTTATCAGCGTTATCAATAGGAAGTTTTGCAATGCAATAAAACGCGCCATTGGGGTTGGCTACGGTTACGCCTTCAATTTTATTTAATTCGGTAACTAAAGTGTCTCGACGTTCTTTATATTCGGCTGTTACTTCATCAAAATAACTTTGGGGTGTGTCTAAAGCAGCTTCACTTGCTATTTGAGCAAAGGTGGGTGGTGATAGTCGGGCTTGTGCAAATTTCATCGCGGCTTGCATCACTTCAGTGTTTTTGGAAACGATACAGCCAATTCGAGCACCACACATGCTATACCTTTTTGATACAGAGTCAATCATGATAGCATTTTGTTCTAAACCTAGAATGTTTAAAACCGAGTGGTGCTGTTCAGATTCATCGTAAATAAACTCGCGGTACACTTCGTCTGCTATCAAAAATAAATCATGTTTTTTTACCACTTCGGCAAGTTTGATCATATCTTCATAAGAATACAATCTTCCGGTAGGATTTCCGGGATTACAAATCAAGATTGCCTTGGTTTTAGGAGTAATTAGCTTTTCGAATTCTTCAACTTTAGGCAAGTCAAAATTTGTTTCAATCCTAGTGGTAACGGGTTTCACTTTTACTCCAGATGCTACAGAAAATCCGCTGTAGTTAGCATAAAAAGGTTCCGGAATGATAATTTCATCGTCTACATCCATTGTACTACCAATAGCAAATAATAAAGCTTCAGATCCTCCTGTGGTAATGATAATGTCTTTTACATCAACCGGAAGGCCATGCTTTTTGTAATAGGCGGAAAGTTTTGTTCTGTAGCTTTCAAATCCAGCCGAATGGCTGTATTCCAAGACTTTAATATCAGCATTTTTTACTGCCGCTAGGGCAATCTCAGGTGTTTTAATGTCGGGCTGACCAATATTGAGGTGGTATACTTTGTGACCCTTTTTTTTTGCAATTTCTGCATAAGGAACAAGTTTTCGAATGGGTGACTCGGGCATAGCTAAACCCTTAGATGATATTTTTGGCATGATGAAAAATTTAGAAGTGCAAAAGTGCAATTTTTTTTCCATTTTTTCCAATTCTTTAACTGTTGAGTAAGGTAAAAATAGAGATTTATCAGTAATTTAGTCCAATAGAATAGTTATGCGAATTATCAGTATCATCCTTGTTTTTTGTTTTATTTTCTCTGAAGTTTCCGGACAAGTTGAAACTTCAAATACGAAAGCAAGTCTAAACGTAAAGCTTCCCTTTAAACTGATCAATAATTTGATTGTTCTACCGGTTAAAGTGAACGGTGTTGAGCTCAATTTTCTTGTAGATACCGGAATTAAGGAAACCATCCTTTTTAGTATTGACGAAAAAAAAACGATTCCGTTGTTTGATATCGAAAGAGTTAAACTCAAGGGGCTAGGAACTTTGGATTTTATTGAAGGGTTGAAGTCGTATAGAAATACGCTTTCGTTTAATAAATTGGTATTTGAGAACCAAGAAATTGTGGTTATTTTAGATCAAGACTTTAATTTTTCTTCAGTTTTAGGAATAGAAGTCAACGGCATTATTGGATTTCATTTTTTTGCATCGCAAATGGTAGAAATCAATTACGATCGTAAAGTGATATCGATTCACAATAGATTAAAATCTAAAACCACCAAACTACTTTCTAAATTTGAAGCATTTGATATTGTACTGGCAGAATCAAAGCCTTACTTGTCTGTAAAAGTTAAAAGTATGGATACTATTTTTGACGCAAAATGCCTTATAGACTCGGGTAATAGTGATGGGCTGTGGCTTTTTCAGGGTAGAAGTGATGCCATAAAAGTGCCCGACCTCAATTTTGAAGACTATTTAGGCAGGGGATTTAGCGGAGACGTATTTGGAAAGAAGGCGAAAGTAGAACAAGTATCGTTGCGTTCTTTTGAGTTTAAAAATGTAGTTACTGCATTTCCCTATAAAGAAAGCTACGAAAATTTGGTGATGGTTCAAGATAGAGTAGGATCTGTAGGGGGTGATTTTTTGCGGCGTTTTAATGTTATTTTTGATTACCAAAATCAAAAGTTGTACCTAAAAAAAAATAGGCAGCATAATGAAAAATTCAAATACAACATTACAGGAATTACGTTTCATCATGCAGGTTTACAATGGTATAAAGAAGAAATAAAAACGAATGGGTTATTTTTGAGTAACGATAACTCCAAAACCAAGAACTATCAAGCGTCTATTCAATATAATTTTAGACTCGTTCCTGTTTTTGAAATACTGAGTATTAGAGCCAATTCTTTGGCTGAAAAAGCGGGTCTTCAAATAGGCGATCAGGTGCTAAGTATCAATAATAAGAGTACCTCGAGAATGACGCTACAGAAATTGAATACGATTTTATATTCGGAAGCTTACAAGAAAATTTCGCTTTTGGTTTTAAGAGAAGGAAAACGATTAGCCTATCAAATTGAGTTAGAAGACTTGCTCTAGTGACGCTTTTAAAGGATTGAAATTTCTCCTTGTAGTACTTTTTTTTTATAACTACCTTTGCCCTCGAATTACACACAACTACTTATGAGTTCTGAAAACAGTAAACGATATGCATTGCGAGGTGTTTCTGCATCAAAAGAAGACGTTCATAATGCTATAAAAAATATTGATAAAGGTTTATTTCCGAAGGCTTTTTGCAAAATTGTCCCTGATTATTTGACCAATGATGAAGACTATTGCTTGATTATGCATGCCGATGGCGCTGGAACAAAATCAGCATTGGCCTACATGTATTGGAAAGAAACTGGAGATTTTTCGGTTTGGAAAGGAATAGCCCAAGATGCATTAATCATGAATATTGACGATTTGATTTGCGTAGGAGCTACTGATAATATTCTCTTGTCATCTACCATCGGAAGAAATAAAAATGTGATTCCGGCCGAGGTTATTTCTGCCTTGATTAATGGTACCGAAGAACTTATTGCCGAATTAAAAACTTTTGGAGTAACCATTCATTCTACGGGTGGCGAAACCGCTGATGTGGGTGATTTGGTTCGAACCTTGATTGTAGATTCTACCGTAACGGCACGAATGAAACGTGCGGATGTTATTGATAATGCTACTATTCAAGCCGGTGATGTTATTGTAGGTTTAGCTTCCTCAGGACAAGCTACTTATGAAAAAAGTTACAATGGCGGTATGGGAAGTAACGGACTTACTTCGGCTCGACACGACGTTTTTGACCATTATTTGGCCGCCAAATATCCGGAGAGTTTTGATGCTGCTGTTCCGAAAGAATTGGTTTATTCAGGTGCCATGAAGCTTACCGATGTTGTTGATAATTCGCCTTTGGATGCTGGAAAATTAGTTTTATCGCCTACGCGAACTTACGCTCCTGTAATTAAAAAAATATTGAGTGTTTTTTCAAAAGATAAAATTCACGGGATGGTACATTGCAGCGGTGGTGCTCAAACCAAAGTGCTGCACTTTATTGATGAACTGCATGTTATCAAAGATAATTTATTTCCGATTCCGCCGCTGTTTAAATTGATTCAAGAACAATCGCAAACCGATTGGAAAGAAATGTACCAAGTGTTTAATTGCGGACATCGCATGGAACTTTACGTTCCTCAAGAAATTGCCCAAGAACTCATTGCAATTTCGAATTCATTTGGTATAGAGGCTCAAATTATAGGTAGAGTAGAGGCTTCTGACGTAAAAAAACTCACGATTAAGAGTGAATATGGTGTGTTTAACTACGCATAAATTTTAATTCCAACACAATGTACGAATTGCTTTTTTGGAAATACGGAGAAGGTGTTTACCTCAACAATCAAGAGGTGTATGAAGCACTTGATGATGAACATCCTGTGGATGGTTTAGAACAGTTGCCTACAGGAGTAATCCTAAATCGCATTAATTCGGTGTTTTCGAAATGGGAACGAGTAGACGAATTCAGTTGGAAAAACAATACTGGTCCGGGTGCTTTTTGTGTGAAAACTACACCTATTTCTGTTAAAATAGAATGTTATGGCACGGTTGGCACTACCATGGATCAATTGGTAGATATTATGGAAGAATTCAAATGTCCGTTGTATGATCCGCAAGTGCCGGCTCGCTATGACGAACTGCATGAAAATTAATTTGTGTAGCTTGGTTTATTTTTTCGTTTTGAAAATTAGAGCGGTGGCTGCTGCGCGAAGATTGCATTAAGGATGGAAATGGAGCTCTTTTTTGGGCTGTCCTGAAAGGCAGCCCAAAAAAAGCGGGAATGGACAGCCTGACCCGCCCTAGCGGGGAATGCCCAAAGAAAAATCAGATTGGATCTGAAAGAGAAGTAAATGGACTTATACAGAAAAAATGAATATAAATTTAAAAATTGGCATTGATAAACTCGTTTTCGGAATGCTGCAAAAAGATGTAACTGCTTTGTATGGAAAACCGACAAAGTCATACAAGGATGAGGATGAAAATATAATCTATCTCTATAACGACCAGAAATTTAGGCTTACTTTTTATGTAGAAGAAGGTTTGAAATTGGGTTATATTGTGACTTCTAATGAAAATGTCACGCTGTTTGAGCAAAAAATTATTGGAAAAACGATTGAGGAAGTAAAAAAGAATTTGGCTCCCAAAGGTTTTAGCAAGTGGGAAGAAGAGTCTTTTGACACGTATGAAAATTATTTTAATGAAGATTTTTGGATGATTGTGCAAACGGAGTTTGGTCTGGCCGTAAAAGTAGAGTTAGGTGCGATTATTGTGAAGGATGAATTTGATTGGAAATTTAAATCGAAATAAGTACAAAAGCCTCTGATAAAGAGGCTTTTTTTTTTGTGAAATTTTGGAAGATAGTCTTTTATGAACCAGCAAAGGGTGTTCCGAAAATCCCAACAGCCAGTTCGGCATACACTAAAAAAAATAGGAGTAAAATGACTCCGCATAGAAGTAGTTGAGTGCTAAGGCTTTTAGCTTTCTGTAGCACAAAGTCGATGGATAGGCCCACGGCGAAAAGTAAAATACCCATTACGATAAAATCAAATAAATCCCAATTGACTTCTGATGTAAATTGCATAGCAACTAGGGGTACGGATAGTAGTGCTAAGACGCTAAAAATGATGATGTTGATTCTTTTGAAATGCATGATTTTTGATTTGATTAATGATTATTAAAGTACTTTGAATTGCAAAGTAAATAATTTTATTTTTGATAACCAAATTTTTATGAATTAAAGCCAAAAAAAAACCGCCTCAGCAATTTTGTGAGGCGGTTTTGATGTATTTAGTTGTTGATTTTGATGAGTTCTACTTCAAAAATCAAATCGCTTTTGGCTGGAATGACATTGCCCATCGCTCGCTCTCCGTAAGCAAGGTTGTAGGGAATAAAAAATTTATAGGTACTGCCTTCTGGCATTAACTGTAAACCTTCTGTCCATCCTGGAATAACTTGATTTAAGTTAAAATCAATTGGTTGACCACGTTTTACACTGCTGTCAAATTCTGAGCCATTAACAAGTGTTCCGATGTAATGTACTTTTACGTTGCTTGTTGCCACAGGTTTTGGTCCAACACCTTCTTTAATTACTACATATTTTAAGCCAGAGGCTGTAGTTGAGGCGTTTTCAAATTCCTTTAAAGCTTTTGCACGAGCGGCTTCTCGTTCTTTCGCTTCTTGTTGAGCTGCTAGTTTACCAGCTTCCATAGCCGCCTTAAAAACTTGTACGGCATTAAATTTTTTAGCTTCAGCACCTTTTCGCACAATCGTAACTTTGGTCATTACATCATTTTGTACAATACTATTTACTACTTCCATTCCTGAAACTACTTTCCCGAAAACGGCATGCTTGCCATCAAGATGTGGAGTAGGTTTGTGTGTAATAAAAAATTGACTGCCGTTAGTATTCGGACCTGCATTTGCCATAGATAAAATGCCGGGACTGTCGTGTTTTAAATCGGTAATTTCATCTCTAAATTTATAACCAGGATCTCCTGCACCTGTTCCGAGTGGGTCTCCTGCTTGAATCATAAAATCACTGATCACACGGTGAAATTTTATACCATTGTAAAAAGGTTTGCCTTGGTATTGCGAACTCGCATCTGGATTGGTTCCTTCGGCTAATGTTACAAAATTGGCTACTGTAATAGGTGTCTTCTTGTAGTTCAAATCCAAGACTATTTTACCTTTTGTGGTTTCAATTTCAGCAAAAAGTCCTTCGGTGGTAGTTGCAGTTTTTTGTGCCGAAACAATTCCAGCCGATAAAAGGGCAACGGTCAATAAGTGTTTTATTTTCATTTGAAATAGGTATTAATATATTAATTATTGGGTTGTTCTAATAAGGTAATGTCAAAAATGAGCGGTGTGTTGGGTGGAATTAATCCGTTACCCACTCCAGCTTCTCCGTAGGCTAAATTCGAAGGAATAAAAAGTAAGGCACGATCTCCAAACGATAATTTTTCTAATCCTTCTAGAAATCCCGGAATCAAACCGTCTTTTCGACCCGCTTGAAAAGCAATAGGCGAATAACCTCCTTGTGCTTTTCTGCCTTCGTCATACTTGCCAAATAGTTTTGCAACTTCTTCTCGACTGGTGTCAAATAGTGTTCCATTTTCGAAAAATCCAGCGTAATGAATGTAAATTGGTGCACCAGCTACGGGTTTTTTTCCTGAACCTTTTTCTAAAATTGCGTATTGTAAGCCTGATGCCGTAGCAGCTGCATTTTTCTTATTGGTTTCGAAAAACAAAGCCTTTTCGGTCATAACAGTCTGATATTGTTTTGCGTAGGCTTCTTCTTTTTGTTTTGTTTCTTTATCTGCGTTTGCAAAATAATTCGAAAACACTTTCGCGGCGTCAAACTCTTTTGCTTTTTGTCCTTTTCTAATAATGGTAACCGAAATTATGCGGTCGTCTTGCACAACTGCATTTACTGTTTCCATGCCATTCTCTACTACGTGTCCAAAAACAGTGTGCTTTCCATCCAGCCAAGGTGTCGGTACATGAGTGATAAAAAATTGGCTGCTATTGGTTCCCGGTCCCGAATTGGCCATAGAAAGAATTCCAGGACTATCGTGACGCAAATCAGTTATCTCGTCCTTAAACTTGTAACCCGCATCACCTGAACCATTGCCTAGCGGATCGCCACCTTGTATCATGAAATTGGCTATTACACGGTGAAATTTCAATCCATCATAAAACGGCTTGTTTCTGAAATCTTCGGTTACGTAGGCGTTTTTGCCTTCAGCCAAAGACACAAAATTAGCTACAGTAACGGGGGTTTTTTCAAATTCAAGCATTGCCGTAACGGTTCCTTTTGTAGTTACAATTTCAGCATACAGACCGTCTTCCAGATGATCATATTTGTCTTGACATGAAATTAATGCAATAGATAAAAGGGCTAACAAAAAATATTTTTTCATTGTAGTATTAATTATTCAGGTTTGATTTCTTGATTTACTTTAGGTGTTTGTTTGGGTAATGGTAACGGTGCAGCTACTGCTTTTTCCGGCTTAAAATCGCGGAGGTTTACCGTTACTACCAGTGGCAAGTTGGGCGGAATTCTGTCGTTATCTCCCCGAAAACCATGCCCCAAGTGTGATGGAAAAAGAAAACTAACTTTTTCGTTTTTATTCATTAATTTGATTCCGTCTCGCAAGCCCATCAAGATATTTTGTTTATCAACGAGGTACGTTTGTGGTTTTAATTCTACTTCCGAATAAATCACATTTCCTTTTAAATCGGCAATTTCATAGTCAAAATATGCTACATCACCTCGTTTTGGGGTTAGGGTATCTTTTGTGTTTTCGGTTTCATAATAGTACCAATACCCTTTTTTGGAGGCAAAGTATTTTCGGTTTGGGTTTTGTTTGATGACTGAAGCGATAAGTGCTTCTTCACCGGCAATGAGCTTGATATTACGGTTTGCCGAGGACTTGATGAACTCTCCCGAGGTTTGCGAAATTGGTTTTCTTGCTTGCTGCTGTTGTTGCGAACAACTGCTAAATAAAACAGCTGCAAGTAGAGGTGCTATTTTTGCTACTTTGTTGATGGTAAAAGTCATATAATTATTGTATTATGGTATTAGCAAGTATCTCTTCAAATCTTGATACGGTTTCTGCTAGCGAAAGGTGCGATTTTCCGCCCGCTGCATTGATGTGGCCTCCGCCGTTAAAGTGCTCTCGGGCAAATTCATTCACGTCAAAGCTACCTTGAGAACGAAATGAAATTTTGATGATTTTTTCTTCTTGATGTTCAATAAAAATCGCTGCAAAGTGAATCCCTTTTATGGTCAAACCATAATTAACAATACCTTCGGTGTCTCCTTTTACATACTGGTTTTCATTTAATTCTTTCTGAGAAAGGCTAATGTAAGCCGTTTTTTTGGGGTAAACAACTTTCAAGTTTTGCAAAGCTTTTCCAAGCAGTTGGAGTCTGTGAAATGAATTATTATCAAACAAATTATTGTGAACAGCACCATTTTCAATTCCTAAATCTATTAAATCAGCTGCCACGCGATGTGTGGTACTGGAGGTAGTTTGAAATCGAAACGACCCCGAATCGGTAACAATTCCAGTGTAAAGACAGGTTGCAATGGTTTTATCGAGTAAGTTTTTATAGTCTAAATATACAATGAAATGGTACACCATTTCGCAAGTAGAACCAAATTTTGGATTAGAAAACTGATACATAGCATACGAATCGGGCTTTTGGTGGTGATCTATCATCACTATTGGAGCCGAAACTTTAGTTAAAACGTGCTCCATCTCGCCCGTGCGATGCAATGCATTGAAATCTAAGGTAAAAACGAGGTCGGCTTCTAAAATAATTTTGGATGTTTTCTCTTTTTCTTTTTCAAAAATCAAAACGTGTTCAGAAGCTGGAAGCCATGCCAGAAATTCTGGAAATTCATTTGGAGCAATGACTACAGCTTCATGATTTAATTTTTTTAAAAAATGATACAAACCCAACGTAGATCCCATGGCATCACCATCGGGACTTCGATGCGGAATTATCACTATTTTTTTAGGCGAGCTAAGCAATGCTTTTATCGCTATAATATCTTCATTTTTCATAAGATGCGAAAATACTATTTTTTTGGTTATTCTATGTAAGCCGTTACCTTAAAATGTTTTTAAAATACTCTTTTGCAATTCAAGATTTACCTTTTCCAAAAAATATTGACCACCTTATTTTCGGTCCTTGAACCACCTGACTCGAATATATGCCTCGCGTTCCCGAACATAAATAGGCTATCAAACAAACTATAAGCATGTAAATTCCGCTTTCGAGTCCAAATAATTCCACACCCATAATCGCACAAGCAAACGGAGTATGAGTAGCTCCTGCAAAAACCGCTACAAATCCTACGGCGGCAAGAAAAGCCAATGGTAAAGGCACAAACATAGCCATTGCACTGCCAAGAGTTGCTCCTACAAAAAACAGCGGGGTTACTTCTCCACCCTTAAATCCAGTACCTAAAATAAAAGTGGTAGCCAATAGTTTAAGCAAGAAAACCCAAAGTCCTTGTTGTATTGCAAAAGATTCTAAAATAGTAGGAATACCCAGTCCCATGTATGTTGTAGCATCTGTGAAGTAAATTGCGACGGCAAAAATTATTCCGCCCACAAGCGGTCGAAATGGCGGATATTTTATAAAATTCTTTGCCTGTGTAGCAAAAAAATGACTACAAAAAGCAAACAATCGGGCGGTTAAACCAAAAACAATACCTAGTAAAATGAGCCACAATAAGGTTTGAATCTGCCATTCAGGAAGCTCTGGAGTGGGATATTTGGTGTGTGGAATTTGAATAAATTCAACAGTAAAATAGGCCATGTAAGCGGTCACAACTGAAGGAATCACACTGCTCAAACCTACACCGCTAAAATATAAAAGTTCTATTGCAAAAACAGCTCCTGTAAGTGGCGTGCCAAAAACAGCGGCAAATCCACCGCTGATTCCGATAATAAGCATTGTTTTTCGTTCAGAAAGTGTCAGTTGAAAAGCACGTGTAAATTGATCGGCGATAGCGGTATTCATTTGTACAGCCGTACCTTCTCGACCCGCCGAACCTCCAAATAAATGCGTCAATAGTGTGCCAACATAAACCAATATAGCCACACGAAACGGAATGGTTTTTTGTGGTTTTTGATATTCTTCAAGAATTAAATTTGTTCCTCGATTGGCTTCCTTGCCATAATAATGATACAGCAAGCCAATAAAAAAACCGGCAATAGGCAATAGAAAAATCAATCCTAAATGACTGTCTCTAAATTCGGTAGCCAAGTTTAGCGTGTATAGAAAAAACGACGAACTTGCACCTGCAAGAATGCCAAGCAGGATGCAAATGGAGCTCCATTTTATAAAATAGAATGTATAAAAACGTAAATTTTGCAAAATAATTTGTTCTCGTTTATGGCAAAAGTAAACCAAATTTTGGCCACTAAAACCACGATTCTTGTAAAAAGCAAAAATACACAACAGGAGACACTAAGGTTATTTCGCAGTCAAAAAGTAACTCGCTTATTTCAACCGTAGTTGTTTTGAAATCGAATAAATCCGATTTTCAATGAAAAATCTTAAGCTGGTCTGCCTTTCAAAAGTAGGGTAAAGCAGATTTTCAATACTTTAAAAACATTTCAAAATTAGAAAAAGTTAAATGCTTTTTTGTATTTTAGCCTACTAAATAATTGCTATGATTTCAGATATTCAGTTCCAAGAGGAGCTTCAAATTTGTATTGCAAATGCTATTCGCGAAGACGTCGGCTCTGGAGATTACAGCTCTTTGGCCTGCATTCCTGAACAAGCCACAGGAAAGGCAAAATTATTAGTCAAAGAAAGCGGAATAATCGCCGGAGTGGCATTCGCCAAAATGATTTTTAACTATGTTGATGCATCGCTCAAGGTAGAAACGTTTATCGAAGATGCAACTCCTGTGAATTATGGCGATGTGGTTTTTCATGTAGAAGGAAGTTCGCAATCTATCTTAAAAGCCGAACGATTGGTGCTTAATTCTATGCAACGAATGAGTGCCATTGCTACTAAAACCAATCAGTATACAAAACTTTTAGCCGGTACCAAAACCCAAATTTTGGATACTCGTAAAACTACCCCGGGGTTTAGAGCGCCCGAAAAATGGGCTGTTAAAATTGGCGGAGGCGTAAATCATCGTTTTGCGCTTTATGATATGATTATGCTTAAAGACAACCATATCGACTTTGCCGGTGGCATTACCCAAGCCATTGCCAAAACAAAGACGTATTTGAAAGAAAATAATTTGGATTTAAAGATTATTGTCGAAGCCAGAACGCTCGATGAAGTCAGCGAAATTTTGCAATCTGAAGGTATTCACCGTATTTTAATTGATAATTTTAATTTTGAAGATACCCAAAAAGCAGTTGCTTTAATCGGTTCAAAATGCCAAACAGAATCCTCTGGAAACATCAACGAAAAAACCATTCGAGAATATGCCCTATGTGGTGTAGATTATATTTCCTCAGGTGCTTTGACACATTCGGTTTATAACATGGATTTAAGTTTAAAAGCTTTGTAAATGTCAATTGAAATAGAGCAAAAAATCGAAAAAATTCCAATCGTCAGAAACCTGATGTATATGGCCCAACGTATAAAACTGCCTTGGCTACAAGGTTTGTCGCTCTATGAATTGCTCGAATTGTACCTCGTTGGTATTATCGAAGGGGCCATTTCTTATCGTGCCGGAGCCATTGCTTTTAGCTTTTTTATGGCACTTTTTCCTTTTGCGTTATTCATTTTAAACCTCATTCCATACATTCCCATCGACGGATTTCAAACGGATTTTCTAAAATTTCTCGAAGACACCGTGCCACCTAATACCTACGATGCTATCGAAAGTATCATAAACGATATTTTAAATAACAGCTATCAAGGCCTACTTTCTACGGGTTTTTTATTATCTATATTTCTGATGGCCAATGGTTTGCAAGCTATTCTCGGAGGTTTCGAAAGTTCGCACCATGTGATTATAAAACGCGGTTTTCTAAGACAGTATGCAGTAGCTCTCGGCATGTCGTTATTGCTGTCGTTTCTGCTGATTCTAACAGTTGCCATTACCGTTATTTTTGAGGTTTTTATCCAAAGCATTAAACTCGAAAACGTATTTAATAATACCATTCATTTTATCCAGATCGGGCGTTATGGTTTTCTTATCCTCATGATTTTAATCACAACGTCCATCTTGTTAAAGTTTGGCACCAGAGAAGCCAGAAAAAGCGCTTTTATTTCCATCGGTTCGGTTTTTACAACCATTTTAATCATCATTACGTCCTATTTTTTTGGTATTTGGGTTATCAAATTTTCAAAATACAACGAACTTTACGGCTCCATCGGAACGCTGTTAATTATGATGTTTTACGTCTGGTTAAATTGCATGATTCTTTTACTCGGTTTTGAACTCAATACGTCTATCAGTAGGCTCAAAAGACGTAACGAATAATTTTTTTTAGGAGCTTAATCCGGCTGTACGTTCCAATCTTTATTTTTTTTGAAAAAAAAAAATAAAGGATTTCCTCTGCCATCCGGGCTAGAAAATACAGGTTTTATGAAACAGTTTTTACCACTACTTTGCACTTTTGTTTATGTCATGAGTTATGCTCAAAACAATTCCGTTATCGGTAAATGGAACGTCATCAGTAGCCAAACCGGTACCGAAATTGGCGTTGTAGAAATATATCAACATCAAGGAGAACTACAAGGAAAAGTAATAGCCATTCATAATCCTAAAGACCAAAATAGGAGTTGTAAAAATTGCATTGGCACCGATAAAAACCAGCCATTAGTAGGACTTACAATTCTTCGTGGACTCAAAAAAAAGGGTTCTGAATACAGCGGTGGTACCATTTTAGATCCAAAGTACGGCAAGTATTACAGCTGCTACATCACCCTTGAAAATGATAACAAACTCAAAGTTCGTGGCTACCTTGGCATTTCATTATTCGGAAAAACACACTATTGGCACCGTGTTAAATGATTTTCAATAACTAATTTTACCTAATCATAAACGACTATGTTTTTCATCGAAGTTGTATTGCCGCTTTCACTCCCGCAAACCTTTACTTATCAAGTAAACGAAGCAGAGTATCATTACATTAAACCTGGATTTCGCGTGGCAGTCGAATTTGGTAAAAGCAAAATATACACAGCACTCGTACTAGATTTGCATCAAAATAAACCTGAAAAATACGAAGCCAAAGAAATTCATCAAATCCTGGACGAAAAACCAATTGTAACCGAAATACAAATCAAACATTGGCGTTGGATTTCTTCCTATTATATGTGTGCCATTGGCGATGTGTATCGATCGGCTATTCCATCGGCTCTTTTGCTCGAAAGCGAAACCGTTATTGCGCAACAAAACACCAATTTTATCGAAGAATCGGCTCTTTCAGACGATGAGTTCTTGGTGTTTCAGGCGCTACAACAGCAATCATCTCTAAAAATTCAGGATGTAGTAAGTATTCTCAACAAAAAAAATGTTTTGCCGGTAATCAAAAAATTGTTAGAAAAAAATATTGTTACCGTACAAGAAGAAGTTACCGAAAGTTATAAACCCAAACTAGTAAAATACATTCGTTTAAATAAAGATTTCAGCACAAGCGAAGGCCTCAATGATTTGCTGCACATTTTAAAAAAAAATGCCGAAAAACAGCGCGAAGTTGTAATGAGTTACTTTCAACTTATGGCAACAGAAAAAAACAAACCAGTTTCGGTAAAGCAATTGTCCGAAAAAAGTAATGCTACACCGGCTATCATTTCAGCATTAGTTAAAAAAGGTATTTTTGAAGAATATACCTTACAAGAAGATCGGGTTAGTTTTGAGAAAAATTTAAAATTAAACAACCTCACCTTGAGCGATGCACAAAATAAAGCATTGCAAGATATTCAAGAAAGTTTTCTTCTGAAAGAAGTAACTTTACTTCATGGGGTAACTGCTAGCGGAAAAACAGAAATTTACATCAAATTGATTGAATATTTTTTGCAGCAAGAAAAACAAGTTCTTTATTTATTGCCCGAAATAGCATTAACTACACAACTTGTAACCCGATTGACCGCCCATTTCGGAAATAAAGTGGCTGTTTTTCATTCAAAATATTCTAATAATGAGCGGGTAGAAGTTTGGCTGCAATCGTTAGAACAATCACCTAAAGCTCAGATTGTTATAGGGGCTCGTTCTGCCTTGTTTTTGCCGTTTCATCATTTAGGTCTTATTATCGTGGATGAAGAGCACGAACAAACTTTTAAACAAGCTGATCCTGCACCACGCTATCACGCTCGAGATGCAGCCGTGGTTTTGGCACAATTACACAAATCAAAAGTCTTGCTTGGTTCGGCTACACCAAGTATCGAAACCTATTTTAATACGCAAAATAAAAAATACGGATTAGTCGAACTCACCGAACGATTCTCGAAGGTACAATTGCCAGAAGTGGTTTTGGTAAATTTAAAAGATAAATATTTCCGAAAGCAGATGCAAGGTCATTTTAGCGATGTATTGGTCAATGAAATTACCGACGCTTTGGCCTTGGGCGAACAAATTATTTTGTTCCAAAACCGACGCGGATTTTCGCCCGTTTTAGAATGCATCACTTGTGGACACGTGCCGCAATGCATGCACTGCGATGTGAGTTTGACCTATCATAAGCACAAAAATCAACTCAGGTGTCATTATTGTGGCTATGCCATGGCAAAACCCTCCAATTGTCAGGCGTGTTCAAGTGTGCATTTAACCACAAAAGGCTTTGGAACAGAACAAATTCAGCAGGAAATTCAAGCACTTTTTCCTTCAATTAAAGTAGGAAGAATGGACCAGGACACAACGCGAGGTAAATTTGGTTTTGAAAGATTGATTGATAGTTTCAAAAATAGAGAAATTGACGTTTTGGTAGGCACTCAGATGCTTGCCAAAGGTTTGGATTTTGATAATGTAAGTTTAGTGGGTGTTATGAATGCTGATAACATGTTGTATCACCCTGATTTTCGTGCTTTTGAACGCAGTTTTCAGATGCTGACGCAAGTTTCCGGACGGGCAGGTCGCTCTGAAAAAAGAGGCAAAGTAATTATTCAAACCTACAATACAAATCATAATACGATTCAGCAGGTTACTACTAATGATTATTTCGGAATGTACCGAGAACAATTATACGACCGAAAAATTTATTTTTATCCACCTTATTTTAGGTTGATTAAAATTACACTCAAGCACCGCGATTTCGAAAAACTCAAAGACGGTGCCACTTGGCTGTATCAAGTGATGAAGCAAAATTTACAAATTCCGGTTTTAGGTCCAGAAGAGCCTGGCATCAGTCGCATCAGAAACGAGTATTTACGGGTTATTTTGGTTAAAATTCCCCAACAGGAAAATTTGACTGCTACAAAAACTGTTATTGCTAAAATGCTCAATAGCTTTGAAGCTGTACCCACTTTTCGATCCATTAAAACCATTGTAAACGTTGATTTTTACTAAAAGACATCTAATTACAACCCAAAAATGTAAAATTCTGCCGAATAAACGTTTGTTTATAGTTGTAGGTTTGAAATAATTAGTTACTTTTGCACCCAATTTTATAACAAATAAAATAAAACATTATGAATCATTATGAGACTGTTTTCATCTTGAATCCCGTTTTATCTGACACACAGGTAAAGGAAACAGTAAGCAAATTCGAAGATTTTCTTACGAGTAAAGGAGCAGAGATGGTATCAAAAGAGGATTGGGGCTTGAAAAAAATGGCCTACGAAATCCAAAACAAAAAAAGTGGTTTTTACCATTTATTAGAGTTTAAAGCTGACGGAGAGGTTATGAAAGCTTTTGAAACCGAGTTTAGACGTGACGAGCGTGTAATGCGTTTCTTGACCGTAAGTCTAGATAAACACGCAATCTCTTGGGCGGAAAGAAGAAGAGCAAAAATTAAAGCATCTAAAGCGTAATTACTATGGCAACTTTACAACAATCAGCTTCAGGAAAAAAAGACGGAGATATCAGATATTTAACGCCTTTGAACATAGAAACTAACAAAACTAAAAAGTATTGTCGTTTCAAAAAATCAGGAATCAAATACGTAGACTACAAAGACGCCGATTTCTTATTGAAATTCGTTAACGAGCAAGGTAAAATTTTACCTCGTCGTTTAACAGGTACTTCTTTGAAATTTCAAAGAAAAGTGTCAGTAGCCGTTAAAAGAGCACGTCACTTGGCATTAATGCCTTACGTAGCCGATTTATTAAAATAATTAAACACTAACAGTTGTTGCCTCGTTTCGGCGGGCTAACTTCTATAAAAAAGGACAACAACATGGAACTTATCTTAAAACAAGACGTTCAAAACGTAGGATTTAAAGACGATATCGTAACGGTAAAAGCAGGTTACGGTCGTAATTATTTAATTCCGCAAGGCTTCGCTTCTCTAGCAACTCCTTCGGCTAAAAAAGTATTGGCTGAAAATTTAAAGCAAAGAGCACACAAAGAAGCTAAATTAGTTAACGATGCTAAAGCATTGGCTGAGAAACTAAAAGAGGTTGAAATCAAAATCAGTGCTAAAGCGGGTGGCGAAAAATTATTTGGTTCTGTAACCAATATTGATATCGCTGAACATTTAGAAAAAGCTGGTCATGAAATTGACAGAAAATTCATCACTTCTGGTATCATTAAACGTCTTGGTAAATACACCGCTAGCGTAAGATTGCACCGTGATGTAATTGTAGAATTAGCATTTGAAATCGTAGCCGAAAAATAATATTTTCTGCAATAGATACTGAAATCCCGATGAAAGTCGGGATTTTTTTTTAAGCTGAATGTAAGGCAAATGCTCAAAAGTAGAGCTGTTTGGCACTAAAAAAAATACATCTTACAAAATATTGAATTAAATGTAGCACCAATGAAATATACCCGACTTACCAAAGAACAATTTGAAGAATTACACCCAGAATTTATTCATTTTTTAGCTTCTCAATCTATCGATAAAGCTGAGTGGGATTTGATTAAGCAAAACAAACCAGAAGTTGCTGAACAAGAATTGGATGTTTTTTCTGATTTAATTTGGGAAAAAGTACTCACAAAGGCCGAATACTTAGAACATTTCTCAAAGCAACACATTTTTCTTTTTCGTACCAACGAGGCAGATGTAAATTCTATTGTGTTAAAAGCCCTCAATCCCGATATTGATTTTTTAACCAAAGACGGATTACAATGGCTCAGCGATAATATGTTTACAGAAAATGTAGATATGAAAATTGGCAAAAAAGTGTTTGAACAAGACCGAAATTCTGCTCTTTTTGAATTGATACAACAGGGAGCTTTCTTGAGTGATGGACAACTTTACAAACAAATAATTTCAATTATTGAGTCGTAAATTAATGATTTTATAGTTTAAATTGGCTATTTTAGTGCTTTCAATTAAGGACTCCTATAGCCTAGTTTTTTATGGATATTTTTCAGCAAATTAAATCGTTACGCGAAGAGCTCAACCTTCACAATCATAATTATTATGTATTGGATAATCCTACGATTTCTGATTATGATTTTGACCTCAAACTGAAAGAGCTTCAAGCCTTAGAACACAAGCATCCAGAATTTTTTGACGAAAATTCGCCCACACAAAGGGTAGGTGGTGCCGTTACAAAGAATTTTGAAACCGTTGTGCATCAAAATCGAATGTATTCTTTAGATAATTCGTATTCTCAAGAAGATGTTTTGGATTGGGAAAACCGTATAAAAAAAATTTTAGGTGATGTTCCGTTGGAATATACGTGCGAATTAAAATACGATGGCGCCTCGATTTCTATATCGTATGAAAACGGTAAATTCAAAAGAGCGGTAACTCGTGGAGACGGTTTTCAGGGTGATGATGTTACGAATAATGTAAAAACAATTCGGTCTGTTCCACTGACTTTAAAAGGAGATTATCCTGATTTTTTTGAAATTCGTGGCGAAATTATTTTGCCTCTGGAAGGTTTTACCAAAATGAATCAAGAACTTATCGAAATTGGCGAAACCCCTTATTCAAATCCAAGAAATACGGCATCGGGTAGCTTGAAATTACAAGACAGTGCCGAAGTTGCCAAGCGACCGTTGGATTGTTTGCTTTATACTTTTATCGGAAAAGAGGTCAATTTTAAAACACATTTTGAAAGTTTAGAAAAGGCGAGAAGTTTCGGTTTTAAAGTTCCTCATGAAGCTAAATTGTTCAAAGACACCCAGGGTATTTTTGAGTTTATTGATTATTGGAATATTCACAGACACAATTTACCCTACGAAACGGATGGTGTGGTTATTAAGGTCAATAATTTGCATTACCAAGAAGAGTTAGGTTTTACAGCCAAAGCACCTCGCTGGGCAATAGCCTATAAATTTAAGGCGGAACAAGTAGCTACGACTTTAAATTCGATTTCGTATCAAGTGGGGCGGACAGGTGCCATCACACCAGTGGCCAATTTAGAAGCCGTGCATTTGGGTGGAACCATTGTAAAACGAGCTTCATTGCATAACGCTGATCAAATAGAAAAGCTAGATATTCGAATCGGTGATACCGTTTTTGTAGAAAAAGGAGGCGAAATTATTCCTAAAATCATAGGTGTAGATTTAAGTCAAAGACCCGAACATTCTAAACCCACTCAATATATATCAAATTGTCCGGAGTGTCAATCGGCATTGGTCAGAACAGAAGGCGAGGCCAATCATTATTGTCCTAATTTTTACGGTTGCCCTCCTCAAATTATTGGCAGAATACAACATTTTATTTCCCGTAAAGCCATGGATATTGAAGGTTTGGGAGGTGAAACCGTTGTCTTGCTTTTTGCGAATAATTTAGTACACAATTATGCTGATTTATATGAATTAAAAGTAGAACAGTTACTTCCTTTAGAACGAATGGCTCAAAAATCAGCGGAGAATTTGATAAATGGAGTAGCGGCTTCGAAACAGATTCCGTTTGAACGTGTTTTATATGCATTAGGAATTCGATTTGTGGGCGAAACAGTGGCTAAAAAACTAGCTAAGCATTATAAAAACATCGATGCCTTGAGGCAAGCTACTTTGATGGAACTGGTTTTAGTGGAAGAAATTGGCGAAAAAATTGCGCAAAGTGTTATTGAGTTTTTTGAAAACGCCGAAAATAAAATCCTCATCGAACGCTTGAAAAACTATGGAGTACAATTAGAAACCAAAGAAGTAATTAATCCTGATGCCACTACGATTTTAGAAGGTAAAACTTTTGTGGTTTCAGGTGTTTTTGCACAATTTTCTCGCGATGAATTAAAGAAAGCCATCGAAGATAATGGCGGAAAAGTAGGTAGTTCTATTTCTGCAAAAACAGATTTCGTCATCGCTGGAGACAACATGGGGCCTGCCAAATTAGAAAAAGCAACCAAACTCAATGTTAGAATAATTTCCGAAGATGATTTTATCGCAATGCTCGGAAAAAATTAGATAATTAGATAATGTTCGCATTATCTAATTATCTAATTTATCTTTTAGTCTAAACAATAATCTTTTTACCTTCAAAGGTTTTCTTTTTGTTGTAGTCAAAATAAAAATCGATTCTTCCTACATGTATGCCATAACAACCCACTTGATTTACTAAAGTTTCTTCTCCCTTTTTGTTCAAAACAATGGTAGGTTTGTCTAGAAAAGTGTGTGTGTGACCGCCGATAATTAAATCAATATCAGCTGTTTTCTTTGCTAAATTCAAGTCGGAAATTTTATCTGCTTCATTACGGTAATTATATCCTAAATGTGACAGACAAATTATGAGGTCGCATTTTTCTTGCGTTTTTAGAATTCGAGTCATTTCTTGAGTCGTTTCGATTGGGTCGTTGTAAACAGTTTCTTTATATAATTTTTTATCGACCAATCCGGCTAGCTCTATGCCAAGACCAAAAACTCCTACCTTAATTCCGCCTTTATTGAAAATTTTATAGGGTTTGACAATTTCGTTTAAAATAGTGTTTTTAAAATCGTAATTGGCAGAAACAAAATCAAATTTGGCATGCGGTAATTGTGCATAAAAACCGTCAATACCGTTGTCAAAGTCATGATTTCCTAGCGTTGCCAAGTCGTATTTGAGCATACTCATCAATTTAAACTCGAGTTCTCCGCCGTAGTAATTAAAGTAGGGCGTTCCTTGAAAAATATCTCCTGCATCCAAGAGTAGTACATTTGGATTTTCGGCTCTAATGGATTCAATGAGTGATGCACGTCGAGAAATTCCGCCTTGATTCGGGTTTCGAGCATCATCTGCCGGAAAAGGATCTATGTGACTATGAACGTCGTTCGTATGTAAAATGGTTAGCTGTTTTACAGCGGGTGTTCCAAAAGATAACAAGGGCATAGTTGGTAATGCCAATAACGCAGAACCAGCTGCTGTTTTTTGTATAAAATCGCGTCTTTGCATACTAATTTTCTTTACTAATTCGAACGTCGTTGGGTGTTACAACGGTATCTACCTCTTTAAAATAATCAATCCAAACATTTCTCAGTTTGTAATCCAAATCATAGGTTTGAATTCCTTTTTTGAAAAATACCATGTTGTCGCCACCATTGTATAAATAATCATTTGTAGCTACAAAATAAATTTTATTCACATCAAGTACTTCATTTTGAACTTTGATGTCTTTTGCAGTATTGTTTTTATCGATTGTAAAAGTCATTCCCGCCAAAGGATGTGGCTTTTTTTCGTTGATGAGGTAGTTGACTAGTTCTAAAATTTCAGTGCCACGAAGTGATACTACAACTAAGCTATTTTCAAAAGGCATTAATTCAAAAGCGGTTCGAGTAGTAATATTACCTTTGTTGATAATGGAACGAATTCCGCCATGGTTAAGCAGGCAGATGTCTACTTTTTTTTGCTCTCTAGCGCTAAAAATTTTGGAAGCAGCGGCAAGGGTAACTGTAGATTGAAGCATGCCAAGGGGTGTTTGCCACTCTCCCTTTTTATCTAAAGTGCTTGGAGCATAAGCCAGAACAGTATTAAGATCTTTATCGATATTTTTTCGGTAGGGTTCGATGTATTGCTCAATGGATTCTGTTTTAAGAAGTACATCAGTAACACCGATTCGCTTTCCTTCAATTTTATGTACTACCAAATTTCTTTGGCCACAGCCATAAAAAAATAAAACTGTTAAGATTAAAACAAAATAGTGCAATAAACTAGGATACTTTTTTAGCTTTACCATTTCAAATGTTACTTAATTACTTATTTTTGTAAACCGAAGCAAAAGTACTATGTTTTTAAATTCTTTAAAGAAATTTATTGTAAAAAGTAGGTTAAAAAAAGTGCCTGCTTATTTAGAAGATGATTTTTCGAATGAAAAAATAAAAACAGTCGGATTATTAATTGATGAGACGTACTTTGACCGTAAAAATGAATTACTCGCTGATTTGAAATCCAATGGCATAAAAGAAGAAAATATAACAACAGTGTTGTATCATGATAAAGAAAAAAAACGGGATACATCTCTCGCGTCTTTTAGCATGAAACAGGTAAGTTGGGCAGGACTTATTGAAGTGAAAGAAGTTAATTCCTTTTTAAATCAGCCTTTTGATTTATTAATAAGTTATTATGATGTCGAGAAACCACAACTTTTGTACATTACGCAGCAATCGAAAGCAAAGTGCAAAGCCGGATTTTCGAGTATCGATAAAAAGAGAAACCATCTGATGATTGATACCACAGCCGAGAATAATGGTATTTTTATCAGTGAGCTATTTAGATATTTAAAGATTTTAAACAAAATATAATTATGCAAGCATTTATAGGTACGGGGGTAGCGCTTGTTACACCTTTTAAAAATGATTTTTCTGTAGATCATGAGGCATTAGCCAAAATAGTAAATCATGTTATTGCGGGAGGTGTAGAATATCTTGTGGTTTTGGGAACTACAGGAGAACCAGCAACGCTTACTACTGAGGAGAAAGAGGCAGTTATTGATACTATAGTAAAAACCAATAACAAAAGGTTGCCCTTGGTTTTAGGTGTGGGAGGAAACAATACCATGCAGGTTGTTGAAGAACTTAAAACGCGAGATTTTTCGCATTTTTCGGCTATTTTATCAGTTTCGCCGTATTATAATAAACCTACTCAAGAAGGTATCTATCAGCATTTTAGTGCTGTAGCAAAGGCGTCTCCGCTTCCTGTAATTTTATATAACGTTCCAGGAAGAACGAGTAGTAATATGTTGCCTGCCACAGTATTACGTCTGGCAAGAGATTTTTCTACTATAATCGGAATCAAAGAAGCAGCAGGCGATATAGTTCAAGCCATGAAAATCATTCAGCATAAGCCCAAAGATTTTCTTGTGATTTCAGGTGATGACATGGTTACTTTACCCATGGTTTTAGCCGGTGGTGCTGGAGTAATTTCGGTTATTGGAGAGGGTTTTCCAGCAGAATTTTCGCAAATGGTGCGGTTAGGGTTACAACGAAAAGTAGACGAAGCTTATCAATTGCATTACAAACTTGCAGACGCTATAGATATGATTTTCGAACAAGGAAATCCAGCTGGAATTAAACAAGTTTTTAAAGCTTTAAACATTGCTGAAAATACAGTTCGACTTCCATTAGTGTCTGTAAATGAGGATTTAGCAACTCGAATTAACAATTTCACAAATAATATTTAAAAAAAAATAAATTATGTTATCATCAAATATCCAAAATGCATTAAATAGACAAATTAGTGTAGAAGGTAATTCTTCTCAAATTTACCTTGCAATGGCATCATGGGCTGAGGTTCAGGGATTTGAAGGAATTGCAACTTTTATGTATGCACAATCTGACGAAGAACGAATGCACATGCTAAAGTTAGTAAAGTATGTGAACCAAAGAGGAGGTGAGGCCAAAATATCCGCTACCATCGAACCAACTTTAGATTTATCGAATTATAAAGTGCTGTTCAAACAATTATTGATGCACGAAGAAAAAGTGTCTCAAAGTATTAACGAGTTGGTAGGTATTACTTTAGAGGAAAAAGATTATGCAACTCATAATTTTTTACAATGGTATGTTGCTGAGCAAATTGAAGAGGAGGCCAATGCTCGTTATATTCTAGACAAGATCAATTTGATTGGAGACGATAAAGGAGGTCTCTATCTTTTTGATAATGAAATGAAAAATTTCACAAGTCAGATACCAGCTCCGAAATAAATTTCATCGCAAATGCACACGCTACAATCTCGCAAAATGGGTTCGATTTTTTGATGCACTAAAAAATGTTTTGTAATGTCTAATTAATGATTAACTTTGCGAGCTATGTTTTAGAGACTTGAGAGGTTGTATTTCGAATTCTTTTACGTGGAAAACTTTTAATTTTACAATGAAAAAAATACTTTTTTTGCTAAGTCTCATGCTTGTTCTAAATGCTTGTGGAGAATTTCAAGATGCACTGAAAACCGAAGAAGTTGGGATAAAGTATGATGTAGCTACACGGCTCTATGATGCAGAAAGCTACAGTAAAGCATTACGACTTTTTGAACAAATTGCACCTTCCTATAGAGGGAGGCCTCAAGCTGAAAAGATGTTTTACATGTATGCTCAATCATTTTATAAAACCAAACAATACTATGCCGCAGCATATCAGTTTGAAAGTTTTGTAAGCAGTTATCCACGTAGCGAGAAAGTAGAAGAGGCTTTTTACCTTTCGGCTTTGTGTTATTCTAAATTAAGTCCAAGATCGAGTTTAGACCAGGTAGATACCTATAAAGCTATTGATAAATTACAGGATTTTATAAATGCATATCCCACATCACAATACATTGATCAGGCTAATGGCATAGTTAAAGAACTACGCGAAAAACTAGAAAAAAAATCTTTTGAAACCGCTAAGCAATACAATACCATTTCAGACCATAAATCAGCCATAGTGGTTTTAGATAACTTTATTACTGATTTTCCAGGTACGAAGTACAAAGAAGAAGCCCTTTTTATAAAGTTTGATTCAGCCTATCAATTGGCGATTAACAGTGTGGATGCCAAAAAAGCAGAACGCTTAAATAATGCGAAAGCGGCCTATTTAAACCTCATGAAGTTTAATCAAGGAACTCAGTTCAAGAAAAAAGCCGACGATATGTTGGTTGAAATAGAAGCAGATTTACAACAATTTTCAAAATAAAACGTCACGTCATGGATTTAAAAAAGACAAATGCTCCAGTAAATACAATTACCTATAATAAGGCACTTATCGAAGAGCCAACAGGAAATGTGTATGAAGCTATTACAATAATGGCCAAAAGAGCAAACCAAATTAATTCTGAAATAAAAAAAGAATTGACCGAGAAACTGGAAGAATTTGCTACTTACAATGATAGTTTAGAAGAAATTTTTGAAAATAAAGAACAAATTGAAGTTTCAAAATTTTATGAAAAATTACCTAAACCACATGCATTAGCAGTTCAAGAGTGGCTTGATAACAAAATTTATCATAGAGATTCAAATTCTAAATAATACAGAATGTCAGTTTTAAGCGGAAAAAAAATAGTACTAGGAATATCTGGTGGAATTGCCGCGTATAAAACTGCTTCATTAGTCCGACTTTTTATCAAAGCAGGGGCAGAGGTTCAGGTAATTATGACACCTTCTGCCTCTGATTTTGTTACACCACTTACCTTAACAACGCTATCTAAAAGGCCTGTTTTTTCTACGTTTTATAACGATGAAGAGCAAAATGCAGTGTGGAATAACCATGTAGAAATTGGCCTATGGGCAGATTTGATGATTATTGCACCAGCCACAGCCAATACACTTTCTAAAATGGCTCACGGAACCTGCGATAATATATTGCTAGCCACTTACTTATCGGCCAAATGTCCAGTTTATTTTGCACCAGCCATGGATTTAGACATGTATAAGCATGCTTCATCGATAGAAAGTTTTAACCGGTTAATTTCGTTTGGCAATAAAATGATTCCCGCTGAAAATGGCGAATTAGCAAGCGGACTTTCAGGCGAGGGTAGAATGGCAGAGCCCGAAAATATTGTTTCTTTTATCGAAAATGACATACAAAGTTCACTTCCCTTGAATGGCAAAAAAGTGGTTATTACAGCTGGACCAACCTATGAAGCTATCGACCCTGTTCGATTTATAGGCAATCATTCGTCGGGTTTAATGGGGTATGAAATAGCCCAAAAAGCCGCTCAGCATGGAGCTCAAGTCATGTTGATTTCAGGGCCAACTCATTTAAATATAGCTCATAATTTGATTCACATACAACGTGTTGTTTCTGCCGAGGAGATGTTTAATGCTTGTCTAGCCGCCTTTGACGATGCTGATGTGGTTATTGCAGCAGCTGCGGTAGCCGATTATCGTCCGAAAAATAGTGCCGAAAATAAAATAAAAAAGTCGGAATCGAGTTTTACCATAGAATTGGTGCAAACAAAAGACATTCTCGCAGCTTTAGGAGCTCGGAAGAAAAATCAGTTTTTAATAGGATTTGCCTTAGAAACTGAAAATGAAATAGAGAATGCAAAGCATAAAATCCAGAAAAAAAACTTAGATTTGATTGTGCTAAATTCACTCCAAGATAAAGGAGCAGGTTTTGGGACGAAAACCAACAAAGTAACCTTTATTGACAAAAATTTTGTTGCAGAACCAATGGAGTTAAAATCAAAATCTGATGTGGCTCAAGATATTATTAACAAAGTAATTGCTCATTATAATGTATAGATTTTTTCTTTTTGTTAGCTTATTATGTCTTGCTACAGTCTATTCGCAGGAGTTGAACTGTAGCGTAAAAGTAAATGCTCAAACCTTAAATAATAGTAACCAACCTATTTTTAAAACCCTTGAGACTTCGCTAACTGATTTTGTTAATAAAACGAAATGGACTTCTCGAAAATTTAAACAAAGCGAAAGAATAGATTGTACCATTTTAATCAACGTTGCAAGTTATGGAGCAGATCAATTTGTAGCCACGCTGCAGGTAACGTCTTCCCGCACAGCTTTTGGATCAAATTATGCTTCGCCGGTACTTAATATCAATGACAAAGATTTTAGTTTTAAATATGCAGAGTTTGAAAACTTGTTTTTTAATCCGAATAGTTTTGACTCGAATTTAATAGCTGTAATTGCCTATTATGCCTACATTATTATTGGTTTTGATGCAGATACTTTTGAGTTGAATTCAGGCAAAGAATTTTATCAACAAGCACAAGATATTGTTAATCTGGCACAACAAAGTAGTTTTAGGGGTTGGAGTCAAAATGATGGTGGCAATCAAAATCGTTTCTTTCTTACCAACGATTTAATGTCGGGCACTTTTGATCCTATCAAAGAAGTACTTTACGATTATCACCGAAAAGGTATCGACCTCATGAGTGAGAATGTTCAAAAAGGTAAAGAAGGGGTAAAAACTGCCTTGTTGAGCCTATCGAAAATTCATTCGGTTCGTCCTAATGCTTTTTTAACTCGAATATTTTTTGATGCAAAATCAGATGAAATTTTAGCCTTGTTTTCGGGAGGGCCACAAGTTAAAATAACGGATTTAGTAGATAACTTAAATAGAGTTTCTCCTATGAATGGGTCTAAATGGGCATCAATTAAGTTCTAAATTGACTTAAATATTTTGTTTTTTATTTGAGCATAAACTGATTTTAACGATTAAACCATTGCAATGCTTACTTCTCTTTCCATTAAAAATTTTGCTCTAATTGAACAATTATCTATCTCATTCGAAAGTGGTTTTACAACTATTACGGGAGAAACAGGTGCTGGAAAATCAATTTTGCTTGGAGCTTTAGGCTTGGTTCTTGGCAAAAGAGCCGATGTAGCCTCGTTAAAAAATAAAGACGAAAAATGTGTTATCGAAGCACATTTTGATATTGCTAAATACAATTTGAAAGCTATTTTCGAACAACTCGATTTTGATTACGAAGAGCATACCATCATTCGAAGAGAAATTCTTTCCACCGGAAAATCGCGAGCCTTTGTCAATGACAGTCCTGTAACGATTACAGATTTACAAGAACTCGGGATGTACTTACTTGACATTCATTCACAACAGCAAACTCAAGAACTATCGTCCGAAAAAATTCAATTTGAAATTATCGACGCTATTGCACTAAACACCATTATAGTAGACCAATACAGTATCTTGTTGAAAAAGTACAAAATACAAACGGCAGACCTTAAAAAATACCGAGAAGCCTACAGTAATGCTCAAAAAGAACAAGATTACAACGCATTTTTGCTAAACGAATTAACTGAAGCTAAGTTAGTTATTGGAATACAAGAGGAGTTAGAACAAAGTTTTCAAGAACTTACTAATGTTGAGTCTGTTAAAGAAAACCTCGAAAAAGCCTTAGCAATTGGCGAAGATGAACAAGTAGGGGTTTTACAACAATTAAAGGACGTAAAATTAGCTTTGCAAAAAATTGCAACTATCACTCCTGAATATCAAACCATTTTCGAAAGAGTACAATCCATTGTGATTGAATTTGACGATTTGCTTTCAGAACTCAATGGTTTGACGGATAAATTGGTAGACGACCCTGAACAATTAGAACTCGTTCATCAAAAATTACAATTGATTTATTCGCTACAAAAAAAACACCAAGTAAACACAATCGAAGAACTGCTTCAAATTCAAACAGAATTGCAAAACAAAGTTTTTCAGGTGCAAAGTTTAGATGAAAGCATTGTAGAACTCGAAAAATCTATGGCAATTATTGAAGCAGAATTGAATGTTTTGGCTGCCCAACTGCATAAAAATCGGGCAGAAGCGGTGCCGGTTTTGACTGAAAAATTACGAGGTTATTTAGCACAACTTGGCATGCCAAATGCACGTTTTGATATTCAAATACAGCAAAAAAATAGTTTCTTTAGTAATGGAACAGACGAATTGAATTTCATGTTTTCGGCCAATATGGGAACTGATTTCGGGCAGCTTAAAAAAGTAGCTTCAGGAGGTGAAATGTCTAGAATTATGCTTGCCGTCAAAGCGATATTGGCACAATATTCAAAACTGCCAACACTTATTTTTGACGAAATCGATACGGGTGTGTCAGGAGAAATTGCCAATAAAATGGCCTTTATCATGGAGGAAATGAGTGCCAATATGCAAATATTTTCGATTACACATCTGCCACAAATTGCGGCACGAGGAAAACAACATTACAAAGTGTTTAAAGAAACTGTCAATAATGCAACGCAATCTCAGATTATTAGATTGTCTCATGACGAACGTGTAGCTGAGTTGGCAGAGATGCTTTCTGGAAAAGATTTTTCTGAAGTAGCGATAAATCATGCCAAAACATTGCTTAACTAATTATTTACTTTATATTTATAACCTTAATATAATAAAACTACTGTTATGATTATTGCACCAAGAATGAGAGGATTTATTTGCACTACGGCACATCCAGATGGAGCTGCAGCAAATGTGATTCAGCAAATTGAATACGTTAAATCAAAAGGAAAAATAGAAGGTCCCAAGCGAGTATTAGTTATTGGTGCTTCAACAGGATTCGGATTAGCGTCGAGAATTTCAAGTGCTTTTGGTTCAGAGGCAGCCACTATTGGTGTTTTTTTCGAAAAACCACCTTTAGAGGGTAAAACGGCTTCACCAGGATGGTATAATACAGCTGCTTTCGAAAATGAAGCCCAAAAAGCAGGATTGTATGCAAAGAGTATAAATGGTGATGCTTTTTCAGACGCAATAAAAGAACAAACTATTGCTATGATTAAGGAAGATTTAGGTCAAATTGATCTTATTATCTACAGTCTTGCTTCGCCCGTTCGAACACATCCTAAAACGGGAGTAACCCATCGTTCTGTCTTAAAACCCATCGGAAAAACATTTACAAACAGCACTGTTGATTTTCATACAGGAATAGTTTCTCAGGTAAGTATCGAGCCTTGTTCGGGAGATGATATTGAAAATACAGTTATTGTAATGGGTGGAGAAGATTGGAAAATGTGGATAGATGCTCTAAAATCGGAGAATTTGTTAGCAGAAGGAGCCATTACTGTAGCCTATTCTTATATAGGTTCGTCATTAACAGAAGCTGTTTACAGAAACGGAACAATCGGTAAAGCAAAAGATGATCTTGAAGCTACCGCTTTTTCAATTTCTGATACCCTTGCAGACATTGGCGGAAAAGCTTATGTATCCGTTAATAAAGCGTTAGTTACGCAAGCAAGTTCCGCTATTCCGGTTATACCTTTATATATTTCATTATTGTATAAAACCATGAAAGCGAAAGGCATACATGAAGGTTGTATTGAGCAAATTCAGCGGTTATTTCAAGACCGATTATTTTCTGGCAAAACAGTTCCCGTGGATGAAAAAGGTCGAATTCGCATCGACGATTGGGAAATGCGTGACGATGTACAAGCTGAAGTAGAAAAACTTTGGAGTCAAGTTACCACCGAAAATTTATCCGAAATTGGCGATTTAGAGGGTTATAAAAAAGAATTTTACCACTTATTTGGCTTTGATGTTCCAGGGGTAGATTATGCTAAAGAGGCTAACGAGATGGTTCAGATACCAAGCATTGCAAACTAATAAACAAAACTATTTTTTTAAAATCCTGATGCAAATCGGGATTTTTTTTTGCTTTTTCCGTTCGTATACAATTCTTGAATAGTTGCTCTACAATCGATGAAAAATAATATTTTAACATTAATGAATAAATGAGTTACAATTGTGTGAAACATAGTATCTGTTTTCCTTTATTTTACGCGCTGTTACAAGGCTTTTTGCGATTGATAAATTGAAAGTAATTTAAGGTTATGAATAGTTAAAATTTGAATAATCTACATATTTACTTATTGATACCTGAAAAATTAACATTTAAATTTTTAAAAACTACTTTTTTTCTTATATTTTAGCAAGATATTAACGTAAACTAAAATTTTTATTATGAGAAAAATTACTTTAGCATTGGTCTTTCTCCTGACGCTGGTCACGGGAAGCTATGGGCAAGTAACCGTCGGTGAAGGTACTGGTACGAGTCAAGTTGTACCGTTTAATCCTTATTACGGTTATTCCTATGCACAATCCATTTATTTAGCTTCTGAAATAAATGCTAGTGGTTCCATTACTTCTATTCAATGGTTCTATACAGGTACGGGTGCACTCACTAATAGTCAAGGTTTGACTATTTATTTGGGTCAAACGGATAAAACTGCTTTTGATTCTAATTCTGATTACGTTCCTTTAGATAACTTAACTCAAGTATATACCGGAGGTATCGTGACAGGAAGTGCTCCAGGTTGGAAAACGATTACTTTTACAACTCCTTTTGCGTATAACGGATTGTCAAATTTGGTCATAGCCGTTGATGAAAACCTAGCAAACTGGGATGCTTCAACTGATAATTTCAGAGTAACAGATTTAGGCCCAAACCGGTCTGTTTTCGCTTATTCAGATGGAACTAATATTCTGCCATCAGATCCTGCTAATGATTTTGGTGGTTTTGTATCAAGAGGTCGTTTAGGTGCTGTGCCTAATATAATTTTTGGTGGTATTACACAATCTTGTGTAAATCCAACAGCAATTACCGCTTCTAACTTAACAACAGTTCAGGCTACAATTGGTTGGACTGGAGCTGCCGGTCAAACTGACTATGAGGTATATGTAGTGGAACAAACTGCCGCAGCTCCAACCGCATCTACTGCTGGAACAGCTGTAAATGGTGCTACTACTTATGTACAAGGCGGACTTTTTGCCAACACGGCTTACAGTGCGTATGTTAGAGCTAAATGTTCTCCCACACTTTTTAGTGGTTGGTCTGGACCTCGAAATTTCAGAACCTTATGTGATCCCTTTGGAGATTTTACAGAAAATTTTGACACCTCTACTGTAGGTACAGGTTTAGTGCCGAACTGTTGGAATAAATTGGTAACGTCTACGGTTACAGGTGCTAACGTCTCTGTTATTAGCAATACGGCAAGTTCAACGCCGAATGCTTTGTTCATGACTAATTCATCAGATGCTACTGCTCAAATTTATGCCGTAACACCTGCCTTAACAGCAATCGGAGCCAATACGCATCGTCTTAAATTTAAGGCACGAGGTGGTACCAATGGACAAATCGTAAGTGTGGGGACTATGAGTGATCCAACTAATGCCGCAACTTATGTAGAATTACAGTCTATTACATTAACTAATGCCTATGCAGATTATAATGTTACTTTTAACACTTCTACAACTGCAGCACATATCGCTTTTAAACACGGTTTAGGTGGGACGTTCCGTTCGGTTTATTTAGATGATCTAATTTGGGAACCCATCCCAACAACACCTCCAGGCTGTATCGAAGATATGAATGCAGTTACAAACGAGGGTTGTGGAAATTTTCCAACTACATTTACCTGGGCTGCGGTTCCTGGTGCTGATGGATATACCGTTTCTATCGGAACATCTGCTGGTGGAACTAATTTAGTAGTAAATAACGTAAACATATTTAGTGCTTTAAATTATTCTTTTGTAGGAAATCCAGGTACAACGTATTATTATACAGTACGTCCTTATAATGCTAATGGACCGGCTGTTAACTGTTTTGAAGATACCTTTACCACTTTTGAAGATGGTTGTTATTGTGTAGCTGTTCCAACGAGTATTGATGCTAATGGAGTAACCAATGTACAACTTGGCGATACAAATTTTCCGGTTACACCAGTAAGTTATTCTAATTTTACAGAAAATGGAGCAGTTGAAATAACAAGAGGTGTAAACACAGTAATGAATGTAACACTTGCTACAGGATTTTCTTATGCTACGAATGTTTGGATTGATTTTAATGACAACTTTACATTTGAACCATCTGAGTTAGTTTTCACAGGCCCTGAAGGTCCAAATACAATACCAACTATAGTAAATACCTCTTTCATTACTCCTTTAACAGCACCGCTAGGAGAGCACAGAATGAGGATTGTAACTACAGATGCACTTCAAAATCCAGCAAACCCTTGCTACAGTGGATCATGGGGTGTAGTTGTTGACTTACTAGTAGACGTTTTACCAGCTCCAGCTTGTTTACCACCTTCTGCTAGCACGGTAAGCAATATTACGTCTTCTTCTGCACAATTAAATTGGGTTTCTACAGGAACATTATTTAACGTAGAATACGATTTTGCAGGATCAGCACAAGGAAGTGGTACCGTAATTTCTGGTATTACTTCTAATTCAACTGTTTTGTCGGATTTGGATCCTGAAGCAGATTATGTTTATTATATACAAACAAATTGTGGAAGCGGTAGCCTTAGCCCATGGGTTGGACCTTTTACATTCCGAACAGATTGTGATGCTTTTGGTGATTTTGAAGAAAATTTCACTACAGATGTTACCATTTCAGTTCCTGAATGTTGGAAGTCCTTAATAGTATCTACAACTAGTACACCTACTATTTCTGTATCGTCATTCAATGATTATATTACATTAAATAATTCTGGTAACGCTGCAGCTCAATTATTCTTAGTTACTCCTGCTTTAAGCGATTTACCATTAAGCACACACCGAGTTAAGTTTAGAGCTTTTTCTTTTTCAGCAGGTGTATCATTAGTTGTAGGAACAATGAGTGATCCTACCAACGCGAGTACATTTACGGCAGTGCAAACGATTCCGATGACAAATGCTTTTGCTGATTATTCTGTAAGTTTCCTTACGCCAACAACTAATAATTATGTAGCTTTTAGATTTATTGGAACAGCAACATTCCAAAGCATCAATATTGATGATGTTGTTTGGGAAGAGGCTCCAAGTTGTCCAGATATTAACGTAGTTACTGTTACAGGTACTACACCTTTTACGGCTACTGTTTCATGGGCAGCTGGAGGAAATGAAACCGCATGGCAATATGCTATAGGTTCAGCTACAGATACAGATCCTGATGGTTTAACGCCAGTGGGGGTAACAACTAATCCAACTACAATTCCTGGCTTAGCGGCAAGTACAACTTATAAAGTGTGGATCAGAGCGGCTTGCGGAACTGAATTTGGAGAGTGGTCTGCAGGTACAACTTTTACCACTGCATGTTTACCCGTAACTACTTTCCCGTGGACAGAAGGCTTTGAGAGCACGACAGGGACACAATTTCCTGTATGCTGGTTTGAACAAAATGGAGACTGGGTTACTAGTGATCAACCTTCAAGCAACCCTTATGTAACGCCAAGAACAGGAAGTCGATTCTTGAGAAATTCATGGTCGGCAATTAATGAATTTATGTGGACACCTGGTTTTGAATTGACAGCGGGTGTAAGCTATGATTTTAGCTTTTATATGCAAGGAGATGGTTTTACAGGTTGGGCTGTAGATGTATTCTATAATACAGTACAAAACAGCACGGGAGCTACTCAGTTGGGTACCACAAATATCGCTTCAGGAACTGGGGCTTATGTAGTGCAACCGTATGCTTTGGTAAGTAATACTTTTGTACCAACCACTTCTGGAATATACTATTTTGCAGTGAGAGTAAACCAGCCATCTGGAATTCCTTGGTATATAGCTTTCGATGATTTTAGATTCGAACCAACTCCAACTTGTACTGCGCCAAATCCGCCAACTGCAAGTGGAATCACTATTACAGAGGCAACAATCAACTGGGCCGCTACTTCACCTGCACCAGCAAATGGATATGATTATTTCGTAACTAGCGACCTTTTATTAACACCAAATGCTTCAACTGTGCCTACAGGAACTGTGGCGGCAGGTGTAACAACTGCATCGCTCTCTAGTTTAACTGGATCAACAATTTACAGAGTTTTTGTGAGAAGCAGATGTGGAGCAACTGACATCAGTTCATGGTCAGATGCTGGAACTTTTACAACCAACTGTATTAATGCACCTTTACCTTATACCATTAACTTTGAAAATGCTACAGTGCCAAATTTACCATTATGTACTACTTCTCAAAATGCAGGTACTGGAAACAACTGGAGAACAGCAAATAACCCTGGTGTAGGCTTTAATTCAAAAGTATTAAACTACCCTTGGAATGGTTCTAATGCAGCTAATGCTTGGTTCTATACCAATACAGTATCTTTAGTGGCAGGAACGACCTATAATGTTTCTTATCAGTACGGAAATGATTTTTCTTTCTACACTGAAAGTATGAAGGTTGCTTATGGAGCTACAGCAAATGCTACAGCAATGACAACTGTTATCGCAGATCATCCAACAATTAATCAAGCAACAATGCAGTCTAATACAGCCACTTTTACACCAGCAGTTAGTGGAGATTATGTAATTGGATTCCACGCGTATTCTATTGCAAATCAAAACCAGTTGTACCTAGATAACATTGTAGTTGAGGTGAACTTATCTTCTGATAATTTTGATAGAAATGCTTTTACAGCTTATCCAAACCCTGTGAAAGATGTTTTAAATATCAGCTATGTTCAAAATATCTCTAACGTGGCGATTTTCAACATCATTGGTCAGCAGATGTTAATGGTAGATATGAATGCTAATAAAGGTCAAGTAGACATGTCAAACATGCCTTCAGGAACTTATTTAGTAAAAGTAACTACAGAGAATGCTGTTAAAACCATTAAAGTTATCAAAGAATAATTTTGTAATTTTATACAAGAAAGCCACCTTCGGGTGGCTTTTTTTATGTGTATATTTGCCTAAAATCTAGTTATGTTTTTTTCGTTAATTATACCCGTTTACAATCGTCCAGACGAAATACATGAATTGTTAGAAAGTCTCGTGCTCCAAGATTTTAAGCAAGATTTCGAAGTAGTAATTGTAGAAGATGGATCTTCAGTTCCATGTGCGGAAGTTGTACAGCAATTTACTTCTCATTTGAATATAAGTTACTTTCTAAAACCCAACTCAGGCCCAGGAGATTCGAGAAATTTTGGAATGCAGCAAGCCAAAGGAGACTACTTCATTATTTTTGACTCTGATTGTATCATTCCCCCACAATATTTGTCAGTTGTAGAAACTTCTTTACAACAGCATTTTGTGGATTGCTTCGGTGGTCCTGACAGTGCGACTGCTAGTTTTTCAAACATCCAAAAGGCAATTAATTTTGCAATGACATCATTTTTAACTACTGGTGGAATCAGAGGCGGATCTGAACAAATTGATAAGTTTCAACCCAGAAGTTTTAATATGGGAATTTCCAAAAAAGCTTTTTTAGCTTCAAACGGATTTGGAAACATTCATCCTGGTGAAGACCCTGACTTATCTATTCGTTTATGGGAATTAGGTTTTGAAACAAAACTATTTCCAAAAGCTTATGTCTTTCATAAAAGACGTATTGATTGGAAAAAGTTTTATCAACAAGTAAATAAATTTGGCAAAGCCAGACCTATTTTAAATTTTTGGTATCCAAAGTACAGCAAGATAACCTACTTTTTTCCTAGTCTATTTTTACTATTCATGGTAGTGGCTGTTTTGTCTGCCTTTTTAAGTAGCTATTTGCTGCTGGGTTTGTTTATAGTATACTTTACTGTATTAGCCATGCTTGCTACACTACAGAATAAGAGTTTAAAAATTGGTCTTTTGGCTGTTGTAGCTACTTTTATACAGTTTGTTGGTTACGGTATGGGATTTTTGAAATCTTTTCTACTGGTACAAGTTTTTCAAATACACCCTGAAAAGGCATTTCCTGAACTTTTTTTTAGAAAATGATATGACAAAGATTGTTGGGTTAACAGGCGGTATGGGTAGCGGAAAAACTACCATTGCTAATATGTTTAAAGATTTAGGTGTGTCAATCTATATTGCAGACGATGAGGCAAGGATCATTACGAATCAAGTTGAAACCCTAAATGAAATTAAATTGCATTTTGGCAACAAAATGGTTGTCAATAATCAACTGGACCGAACACTTTTAGCACAGTTAGTTTTTCAAGATGCTTCGCAATTACAACGATTAAATAGTATTATTCATCCAAAAGTGGCGGCTCATTTTGCCAATTGGCTTAAAATTCATGCAGATGAACGCTTCATTATAAAAGAATCGGCTATTTTATTTGAAACAAATAGTTACCTGACATGCGATTACGTAATTACCGTTACTGCTTCAATTGAAGAACGTATCGCTAGGGTAATGCAAAGAGAAGCCATTTCGGAACAAGAAATTAAAGACCGAATACGCAACCAATGGACTGATGAACAGCGGGTTGAATTAAGTGATTTTGTAATCGAAAATCACGATTTAATAACTACTCGAAAACAAGTCTTTGAGGTTTATCAATCGATTTCTTCTCGTCTTGAAAACCCTTAGATGTTAATTTTTGGTTAATGTGTTAAGTCTGCAAATGTTAAAAAGTTAAATTTGTGGATATGAATAAGTTGTTATTTCGTCTTTTAGTTTTCCTGATGAGCATGTCCTTGATAGGTATAATACTGGTGCAGTTATACTTAATCAATACTTCGTTTAAAAATAACGAAGAACAGTTTAAATATCACATTAAACAAGTTATGGCAAGCGTTGCTGATAATTTTAAAGAAGAAGAGGTTTACAATTTTTTAAATCAGTATAACGCTTTAAAGGAAACGAAAGGCAAACAGCCAACAAAAACAGAACTACTTGATTTTTACTTAGTTCAAAAAAACCGTACCACTAATAAAACCATTATTTATTCTAATAGTATTCTTTCAGAAGATTATAGTATAAACTTATCCTTCTTTGATAAGCAAATGGACTCGGTGAACAAAATAAAAAATTTTGTAGCCAATAGTAAAACGCAAGTTTATTCAGGCAACGGATTAGATGGAGATAACCTTCAATTGAACCCTACGCCAGATTTAACAGAGAAAAAGTCAGGAAGTATGGAACTTCTGGACAAAGTGCAATATCAAATGTTCTACGAAAGTGTTATTGAAACCAAATCGATTAAAGAACGTGTGTCGCCAGCCGTGATTCAAAAAGCATTGAAAAAAGAGTTACAACTTTTTGATGTAAATACGCCTTTTGAATTCGGTGTATACGAAAATGGTTTAGCCACAAAAGTGAAATCGTCTGATTTTAAGTATGATAAAAATGCAACTTTTTCGATTCCGTTTCTTACAAATTCCGAAGGAAAAAGTGATTACCAATTATTAGTTACTTTTCCAGAAAAAAAGAAATTTCTGTTCTCTGAATTAATAGGTATCACCACTTTGTCTATCATTTTTACATTGGTAATAATAATTGCTTATGCAAGTGCTCTTAATCAGTTAATTAAACAAAGACAGATTTCAGAAATTAAAACAGATTTTATCAATAATATGACGCATGAATTTAAAACGCCTATTGCAACGATAAATTTAGCGTTAGACGCCATCAAAAGTCCAAAAGTGATTAGCGATACCGAAAAAATTACCCGTTATTTACAAATGATTCGAGACGAAAATAAACGAATGCATGCACAAGTAGAAAATGTATTGCGAATCAGTAAATTAGAGAAAAAAGAATTAGAAATCAGCAAGGAGGCTAACGATATTCATGGTATTCTGGACGAGGCAATCGAACATGTGAATCTCATTATTGAAGACCGAAATGGTATAATCAATACTGATTTTAAAGCCAATAGAACTTCAGTATTACTTAATGATGTACATTTTACAAACGTTATTGTTAATATTTTAGATAATGCTATAAAATACTCACCCGAAGACCCTATAATTTACGTAAGTACTGAAAACGTAAAAGATTTTATTATTATTAAAGTTAGAGATCAAGGAGCAGGAATGAGTAAGGTAGCTCAAAAGCGAATTTTTGAAAAATTCTATCGAGAACACACTGGCGATATACATAATGTAAAAGGACATGGTTTAGGCCTAGCGTATGTAAAGAGAATTGTAGAAGACCACAATGGTCAAATAACTGTAGAAAGCGAAAAAGGTAAAGGAAGTACCTTTATTATAAAATTACCCCTAATAAATTGAGACATGGAAAGTGAAAACAAAAAAATTCTTTTAGTGGAAGATGATCCAAATTTCGGATCCATTTTGAAAGATTATTTGATTCTCAACGATTTTGACGTAACCCTCGCCAAGAATGGCATGGAAGGTTTTGAGAAATTCAAAAAAGATACATTTGATTTATGTATTCTTGACGTGATGATGCCCTACAAAGATGGGTATACGCTTGCTAAAGAAATTCGTGAAAAGAACAAGGAAGTGCCTATCTTTTTTTTAACAGCAAAATCTATGAAAGATGATGTACTAAAAGGATATAAAGTAGGTGCCGACGATTACTTGAATAAACCATTTGATTCAGAAGTTCTTTTGATGAAAATTAAAGCAATTATGCAGCGAAAAGCCTCTGAAACAAAAGCAGATGCAACAAAATTTGAGTTTATAATCGGAAATTTCCACCTCAATTCAAAGTTGCGTTTCTTAACTTACAAAAATCAGGAGCCTATCAAGCTATCGCCAAAAGAAAATGAATTGCTTAAAATGCTGGCCATTTACGAAAATGATTTAATGCCAAGAGAATTAGCCTTGACTAAAATTTGGCGAGACGACAATTATTTTACATCTAGAAGTATGGATGTATACATTGCCAAACTCAGAAAGTATTTGAAAATGGACGATGAAGTTGAAATCTTAAACATCCACGGAGAAGGTTTCCGTTTAGTAGTAAAAAATAAGCCGGCGGTATAACGCTAATACGGCTTGATTGAGGGGCCTAAAAAGTATTTCTTTTGGTATTATGAATGTTTTGCGTAGCAAATATTTGATGATAAATAGTTACAGCAGAACAAAATCAAGACGAAAGAGCTACTTTTTAGGCTCTTTTTTAGGTGGTAATTTCCAACACAAAACAATTTCTGTTTTCTTTTAAAACAGAAAAAACAGTGGAACTAGGCAGTTGTCCGGCATGAATTTCTACTGTATCGTTCAATAATAATTCGTTCAGAAAGTTCATGTCAATAACTTTGATGGTTTTGCTTAAAATCAGCTCAGGCGGAAGTAAATCTAAACACCATTCTAGATATTTTACATTATTTACATGATTGACCACGTCTAAATCCGAAAAAACAACTGCATGCTTACCTAGTAATCTGGGGTTTTTTGGAACTTGAATCTTTCGAATCCGTTCTTGTGTGGCAAATTGATGTGCAAATTTTTCAAAATGTTCGTGCGGCAAAGCCAACTGTTCTGGCCTTCGGATTTTAGTATTGATGACAACCCAAAATGTTTCGCATGAAATAATTTTTTGTTCATTTTTGTACACTTCTAAAACCCGAATGGAACGCGAATTATCTAACGAAACAATCCAAGTTTTTATGGCAACTCGATCCCGCCATGTGGGTAATTTTTCAATTTCGATACGCATTCTACTCAACACCCACGCTTGATCAAATTGCTGCATATCGGTAAAACTTATACCTCCCAAATCAGCATGCTCAGCAGCGGTGAGTTGTAACATGTTACATAAATCAGTGTAATTCAAAGCGCCATTTGGAGCACATTGCGAGAAATTGATTTCCCATTCTTTGCTATGAATGGACGTAAAATTTGGAGAAATAGGCATTGTCTTTGGTTTGATGTCAAATTTAGTTTACCTCAAAAGTAAACAAATTACTGTCTAGTCCATTAAAATCTGTAATCATCGAGTAGGCTGTAAAATTACAACCTACTTGATTTGGATTAAAAGAAGCAATGTTGTAGATGTTTATAGAATAAGTACCCGGCTCCAGGAGTTTAATTCCTATTTTACTTTTAAAATAATTACCTTCTTGTACTAAAATCACGTTATTAGATTCCATTTCGCCATGTTCAATAATTGTGGTGTTTTCGTTTAGGTAAAGGTAAAAATAACCATTGTAAGCCGAAGATTTTTGAAGGTCGATATAATAATAAAGTTGATTGTTTGACTGGAATAAGTCAATCGAAGCTCCTGTTTCGGTGCTAAATTGATTTCGGTCTACCTCGGAAGTTAACCATAGTACATCGCCAAGTTCATAAGTTTCTTGCGGATTTTCAATAGTTACCAAATCGGGTTTTTGAAATTCTACAAAATTTCCGCAAGGTTCGGTTTCAGAATCACATTGAAATGCAAAAATGAAAGGAATCAGTACGATTAGTAAGACTATTTTTTTCATGGATAATTTTTTTATCAGATATAGTTTTATGAAAAAGGTTGCTCGTTTTTTTGTGTGAGCGATTTTTTGATATAATTCACAATTTCGGCAATATCACGTTGATAATCAAACCACTGCACGTTTTCGGTTCGTTTAAACCAAGTCATTTGGCGTTTGGCAAATCTACGGGTGTTTTTTTTGATTTCTTCGATGGCTATTTCCAGCGAAATTTTGCCATCAAAATAATCAAATAATTCACGATAACCTACTGTTTGTAATGCATTTAGATTTTTAAATTCATATACATTTTTAGCTTCTTCTACCAAGCCTGCACGAATCATGTTATCGACTCGCTCATTAATCCGATGATAAAGTATGCTTCGTTCTGCTTCAAGGCCGATGATGATGGAAGAAAAATTGCGTTGCTTTTTTTCTTGACCCAAAAATGACGAATACGGCTGACCCGTACCTAAACTCACTTCCACAAAACGCATCAAGCGTTGCGGATTTTGAAGTGTTTGCGGATTGGTTTTTTCTAAAAAATTATAATAACTCAGATCACTTTCTTTCAATTGGGTTTGCAAATAGGCTATGCCTTGCTTCTCATAATTGTTTTGAATGGTGGTTCTAATGGACGATTCTACTTCAGGAAAATAATCAAAACCTCTTAAAATGGCATCGACATAAAGTCCTGAACCTCCTACTAAAATCGCAAAATTATTTTTTTGAAACAGTGATTCTAGCTTTTGTAACGCTTCTTTTTCGAAATCACCCACAGTATAGGGGTCAAAAATGGATTTGTTTTGAATAAAATGATGTGTTGCCAAAGCCAATTCTTCTCGAGAAGGAACTGCCGTGCCAATGGTCATTTCTTTGAAAAATTGCCTCGAATCGCACGAAATATTCTCTGTATTGAAATAGTGAGCCAGTTTGATGCTTAACGCTGTTTTGCCGATAGCGGTTGGCCCGATGATGGTAATTAATTTTTTCATGTTGCTTAGGCTACAGGTTTGCTACATGTTGAACAATATTTGGCGTCAATAGCCAGAATCTCCAAGTTTCTATTAACTCTTACAGTTTCAATAGGTTTGTCAGCTGCTGCATTTATCCCGTGACTGATACTATTAATCGGTTGTCTTTGAATTTCGAGAAAAGATATTTCAGTTGTTTTGTGCTCGGCCATTTTTTAAAACGAGATTATTTTGAGGCGATTATTTCTTTGTAAATACTTCAAAATGATGTTTTTGGCATCTCTGTTTTCGGGTAATTTAGTCAAAATATTTTTTAAAATAGCAACGTTGGTCACTTGATAATTGAGATTGAAAAAAGCATAACCTTGAAAAACGCCATTCTCAATCAGTAAGGCACTTTTTTCATCCACGGCACGACCTCGACCAATGATGATTAAATTTTGATGTTGATATTCATTATGTTCTAAAAATTCGGTCACTCTAGCGTTGTAAAGTTCTGCTAATTCGTCACGGACACAAGCTCCGTTACACTGCTTGAGATGGTATAAAAAACAAGCGTCTTTAACAGTGTCTAACTTATTGATTTTCTGACAAAGATTATACTTTTCAGTAATTTTATACAAAATATTTTGACCTTCTTTTTCGGTTGCAAATGAGGTAACCTCTTTTTTTCTAAAATCAGTTCGCTTGACGACCAATGCCAAGTAACCGTCTTTCGTATATTCTGAATAAAGCGAGTAGGGGAAAACACTTTTTTTCAAAGCGTGGTTCAATGCGGGTTTATTAATCTTGATTTCTGCATTTTCTTTCAGTAAAGCAATGAGTTCATTTCCAGTTTCTTCATAACTAACGTCAAAAACTTCCGCTTGAATTTTTTTGCATTTAGTGGTAGTTCCTGCAAAATGTTGGTTGACTCTTTTTTTGATATTACGGCTTTTTCCGATGTATAAAATAGAGCCGTCTTCTCGATGAATGTAGTAAATGCCTGTGGTTGAAGGCACTCGATTGATGATTTCTTGTAGTTTTGGGGCCAAGCCTTTTTGAACCTCAGTTTTGATATAACTTTTTACAATTTCTTTCTCGTGGTCTTTGTCTAACAGCATTTTAAACAATTTCACGGTGGCCAATGCATCTCCCGATGCACGATGTCTATCGGCCATTGGGATTCCAAGTGCCCTAACTAATTTTCCTAAACTATACGACTCTTGTTCTGGAATTAATTTCTTGGCCAATTCAACGGTACAAATGTTTGCTATTTCAAAATTATAGCCCAATCGTGAAAACTCCGTTCGAAGAATTCGATAGTCAAATTGGGCATTATGAGCGACTAAAATAGTGTCTTGCGTAATTTCGATAATTCGTTTGGCAATTTCGTAAAACTTTGGGGCAGAACTTAGCATCGCATTGTTTATACCAGTTAGTTTTACCACGAAGGGCTGAATTGGTTTCTCGGGATTAACCAAACTGATGAATTGGTCTATAATTTCGTGTCCGTCGAATTTATAGATGGCAATTTCGGTAATTCCTTCTTCGTTGTATTGTCCTCCTGTGGTTTCTATGTCGAGTATTGTGTACAAATTTCAATTTCAATGTCAATTGCAAATAGCAATATCAAGTTTAAAAATAATCATTAAAAATATTTAATTTGATTACAGTTAATTTTGTTATGTTTTCTGCTTGTTAATAATCATTTTAGAAGTAATTGCAATAAGTTCCTCAACTTCAGTCAACAACCATAGTCTGATTTCATCATCACCCGCCTTTATGTAATTTAATATTTTGAGTGAATTTCGGGATTCTTTCAATTCTTTAACACTCAGAGAAACTTTAAAAACAAAATCTTTATCACTAATGCTTCCTTGAGCTTCACCAAAATTTAATGAGGCACTTCCTGATGAACGAATTAATTGGTTTTTATAATATTCTAATTCAAAAGTCCTTTCCAATTTTCTCAGGAAGAATATAGATTCACCAGCAAATCTAACTAATCTATCTTCGAGATTGTAAATTTTTTCAAAATTTGGTTCATTTAAATCCATATTTTACCTTGGTTTTTGTTTCTATTAATTGAATTTAATATTGATTTTGCAATTGATTTTGCAATTGATATTGCAATTGATATTGCAATTGTTCTAATTTCTTGTTCCAAATATACTACTTCCAATCCGAACCATCGTGCTACCGCAGCTAATAGCAAGATGATAATCGCCCGACATTCCCATGGATAGTGTTTCAAGTTTCAGGTTTGAAGTTGTAACTTGTTGATGGTTATCATAGATTGATTTTAAGTGTAAAAACTCTTTCTTGATTTGATCTTGATTTTCAGTAAATGTTGCCATCCCCATTAAGCCTACAATTTTTACGTTTTTGAAATTTTCGTTGTCCTGCTGAACTTGTTTCAAGATCTCGTCCAATTCTTTTTCATCTAAGCCAAATTTTGTTTCTTCTTCGGCGATGTGTATTTGTAAGAGACAATCAATCACTCGATTATTTTTTTTTGCTTGTTTGTCAATTTCTTGCAAAAGTTTTAACGAATCTACTCCGTGAATCAAACTCACAAAAGGAGCCATATATTTAACTTTATTCGTTTGCACGTGACCAATCATGTGCCACTGAATGTCTTTGGGCATTTGTTCAAACTTCTCGGCCATTTCCTGAATTTTGTTTTCACCAAAAATCCGCTGACCGGCTTCATACGCTTCCATTAATTCTGAAACGGGTTTAGTTTTAGAAACAGCTACTAATGTAACATGTTGTGGAACTGCTGATTTTATTTCGAGTAGTTTGCTTTTTATTGACATAAATTTATTTGTAAGCTATTTTAGTATTGTAGTTTTTCAATTCTTTCTCCCAAGCTCCCCTCCTTTGGAGGGGCGGGGGGGAGGCTTTTACAACTCATACACCACCAATCCACTTCTAAATTTTGGGTCGATGTACGTACTTTTCGGAGGCATGATCAAGTTATTATCTGCTAATTCCTTGATTTCTGAAATCGCGGTGGGAAAAAGCATGAACCCAACTTCAAATTCCCCTTCGTCTATCACTTCTTTGATGGTAATAATAGATTGTTTTCCAGGAATATAGTCAATTCGTTCGTCGTTTCTTAAATCTTCGATGCCCAAAATGGGTTTTAAAATTTGGGTGTATAAAATTTGAGCGTCTAATTGATCAATAATGCTTTCAAAATCGTTTTGATTTTTAAAAGTCAAGCAATAAAATTCACCATCGAGGTACATGCCGAATTCAAACTTTTTTGTAGGTTTCCAAAGTTCTTGTTCCTTATTTTTTATCCAAAATTGGTTTGATAGTAAGGCTAAGAATTCATCTTTAGTATGATGGTTTAAATCCCGAATTATTCTGTTGAACTCATAAATCTTGACATTTTCTTCGGATATAAGAAAACTCATAAAGTAATTCAAATTCTCGTTTCCGCAACTTTTGTCTTGTTGATACAGCAATTCTGCCGAAGCTGAGCGGTGATGCCCGTCTGCAATGTACAAATCGCCAATGGATTCGAATTTTTCTTGAAGCCAAGCAATTTCGCCTTCGTTGTCAATTTTCCACAGTTGGTGTTTTTCTCGTTTTGTAGTAGAAAAATCATATAAACTTTCCGACTGCTTTTTTTCTAAAATCCACTGCGAAAGTTCGGCATTTTCGGGATAAGTAATCAATACAGGTTCGGTATTAAATCGCGTTTGATGTAAATAATCTTTAAATAATTCTACACGGTATTGCAGCGTGTCTTCGTGCTTTTTGATGACGTTATTTCGATAATCTTCTAAACTTGTACCGGCAATTATTCCAGTAAATGTTTGGTTTTTGGTTTCAATTTCATATAAGAAAAGAACAGGTTTTTCTTCCTTCTCAAAGATGTTTTCTTCCTTGAAATCCTTGTATTTTTGGGCAACCAATTTAAATCTTTTTTCGAGACCTACTTTTTGCTGGTTGACATAAGCCGGATTTAAAACGTGCAAAAACGAAAACGGATTAAAGTCTAATTGCGACGCTAATTCGGCTGGCGAATATTCGTCATACGAACGTGAAGTGACCAAGCTGACTTTGTCTCGGGTGGGTCTGACGGCTTTGAAAGGAATTATTTTTGCCATTTTTTTATAGTTTACAGTCGCAGTCGCAGTAAACAGTTTCTACTGCGACTGAAAACTGTGACTGTTTACTTATTAAACTGTTTTGCTACTTTTTCTGCTTTTTTACTTTCGGAATAATCATAAAATCCTTCGCCTGATTTTACGCCTAATTTTCCGGCACGAACCATGTTGACCAACAATGGACAAGGTGCGTATTTTGGGTTTTTGAAACCGTCGTACATCACGTTTAGGATTGCCAAACAAACGTCAAGTCCAATAAAATCAGCTAGTTGCAATGGTCCCATCGGATGTGCCATGCCGAGTTTCATTACAGTGTCAATCTCGTAAACACCAGCCACGCCGTTATACAAGGTTTCGATAGATTCGTTTATCATGGGCATCAAAATTCTATTCGCTACAAAACCGGGATAATCGTTGACTTCCACGGGCGTTTTTCCAAGTTTTTCAGACAATTCCATAATGGTTTGCGTCACTTCGTCCGAAGTGTTGTAACCACGAATAATTTCGACCAACTTCATAATCGGCACTGGATTCATAAAATGCATACCGATAACGCGCTCTGGATGCGAAACAACAGCGCCAATTTGCGTGATGGAAATGGAGGAGGTGTTGGTTGCTAAAATTGTGTTGTGCGAACAAGCTTCGTTGAGTTGTTTGAAAATAGAGAGTTTTAAATCGACATTTTCGGTGGCGGCTTCTACGACCAAGTCTACTCCAACTACGCCGTCTTTTAAGTCGGTATAGGTGATGATGTTGCTGATGGTTTTGCGTTTTTCTTCCTCGGTGATGCTTCCTTTTGAAACCATTCGGTCGAGATTTCCGGCGATGGTTGCCATGCCTTTGTCAAGCGATTTCTCGGATACATCAATTAATTTTACGGTAAAACCGCTTTGGGCAAATGTGTGGGCTATTCCGTTGCCCATCGTTCCGGCTCCAATAACTGCTATGTTTTTCATTGTTTAATTTTTTTTTCAAGTTTAGCTTCGCTCCGTTCTCCGTCAAGGCGAATCGGGTAAAGATTTAATTTTATATATTATATTTTGGGAAAGATTCATCTTTAAAAGATATTTTTTAAAGCCTCTCTTTCGGAGGGGTTGAGGAGGCTTCCATCGCATCAATAATTGCATACGCCACTCGTAAAGCTTCGGTTCCATCTTCTAAAGTTACAATTGGCGTTGTGTTGTTTACAATTGCATCGGCAAAAGTTTCTAGTTCTTCCAGAATAGCATTGTTATTTGAAACTTCTGGATTGTCAAAATAAATTTGTTTTTTTACGCCTTCTGCATTTTGTAAAATCATATCAAAATCACCTGGCACTTCGGGTGCGTCTTTCATTTTGACCACTTCACATTTTTTTTCTAAGAAATCAACAGAGATGTAAGCATCTTTTTGAAAAAAACGTGATTTTCGCATGTTTTTTAACGAAATCCGACTGGAAGTTAAATTGGCTACACAGCCGTTTTCAAACTCGATTCGGGCGTTGGCAATGTCGGGAGTGTCTGAAATCACGGCTACTCCGCTGGCATGGATGTTTTTTACTTTCGATTTTACCACACTTAAAATAGCGTCAATATCGTGTATCATCAAATCCAAAACTACTGGAACATCCGTACCTCTCGGATTAAATTCGGCCAGTCGGTGTGTTTCTATAAACATTGGATTTTCGATGGCATTTTTTACCGAAATAAAGGCGGGATTAAAACGCTCTACATGACCCACTTGTCCTTTTACATTATATTCTTTGGCTAATGCAATAATTTCTTCGGCCTCTTCTACAGTATTTGAAATGGGTTTTTCAAGAAAAACGTGTTTGCCTGATTTGATGGCTACCTTGGCACATTTGTAGTGCGAAAGTGTGGGAGTTACAATATCTACAACATCCACGGCATGAATCAATTTGGCTATCGTGTCAAATTTTTGATAACCAAATTCCTTAGCCACTTTTTCGGCATTTTCCTGATTAGGATCATAAAACCCGACCAACTCATATTTTGAAGATTGTTGCAATAACCGCAAATGTATTTTTCCTAGATGTCCGGCACCTAAAACGCCTACTTTTAGCATATCAATGTATTTTGAACAAAAATAACACTAATTGTTCAAAGATTAAAGTTTGAGGGTTTAAAGTTTTTGGAATTAAAATTTTCAATTCCCCGGTCAAATTACGCTTTACTTTACTAATTTTACCAAAAATAAATGAGTTACTATTTTGAAAGATTCTGCCAAACATCAAGGACTTCGCAATCAACTTGTTGCTGTTTTAAAAGAAAAAGGCATAACTGACAACGCCGTTTTAGACGCCATTTCAAAAATTCCACGCCATCTGTTTTTAAACTCTGGGTTCGAAGATTTTGCTTATCAAGACAAGGCTTTTCCTATTGCAGCGGGTCAAACGATTTCGCAACCTTATACGGTAGCTTTCCAATCGCAATTATTGGAGGTAAAAAAAGACCATAAAATTCTCGAAATAGGGACAGGTTCGGGCTATCAAACAGCCGTTTTGTGCACAATGGGTGCCAAAGTATACACCATCGAACGTCAAATTGAGTTGTTTAAAGCCACTTCATTATTACTACCCAAATTAGGCATCCGACCCAAACACATGTCATTTGGCGATGGCTACAAAGGCTTACCCAATTTTGCTCCATTCGACAGCATTATCGTTACGGCTGGAGCGCCAATAATTCCACAACCATTGATGGCTCAGCTCAAAATCGGTGGCCGATTAGTGATTCCGCTTGGCGAAGAACAGCAAATTATGACGATGCTTATCCGAAAAAATGAAACGCAATTCGAAAAACATGAATTTGGTACCTTTCGCTTCGTTCCGCTTTTAGAAAATAAAAATTAACCTCGATTCCCCAATTCAATAATTTCTAAATTCTGAATTTTATCGCCCATAATGTCAAATCGCAACATCGTTCGAACTTGATGAAATCCCGAAATTCCTGCCGCTCCAGGATTCATGTGCAAGAAATTCAACTTCTTATCGTACATCACTTTTAGAATATGAGAGTGTCCACAAATAAATAATTGAGGCGGATTTGAGGTCAATTCTTCCCTAATTGCAGCATTGTATTTTCCGGGATAACCGCCAATATGAGTGATTAAAACATCCACACCTTCACAAAAAAAACGATTGTTTAATGGAAATTCCTGTCGAGCTTCTGCATTATCAATATTGCCATAAACGGCACGAAGTGGTTTAAGCTTTTTCAAACTATCCGTCACTTTCAAGTCGCCAATATCTCCCGCATGCCACACTTCGTCAGCAAGATAAACGTATTTCAATATTTTTTCGTCAAGATGACTGTGGGTATCCGAAAGTAACAGAATTTTTTTCAAATGTTTATTTTTTTGGAGCTTTTTCCCGTCATCCGCTCCAAGTCCTCAGTACATAAGCTATTTTTCTAAGCACAAAAAGGAGCTTCTTGGGTCGCTCTTTTTGTGCAAGAAAAATTAGCTTCTGTACCTCCGGGCTATCGCTTCTACCGGGGCTAGGGTGAAGTGCAAAATTACCCATTTGATTTCAATTTCAAATTAACATTTTGTTGTATCTCAAATTTAATTTTTTAGCTTTTAAAAAAGTATCTTTGTAAACTTAAATTTTTAACAATTTGCGGTTTTTTATTCAGCTTTCTTATAACGGAACAAACTATCACGGTTGGCAATTTCAGCCCAATGCAACATCTGTACAAGAAACGCTCACCAAAGCTTTGTGTATTATTTTAAATCAAAATGATATAGAAATTATGGGAGCCGGCCGAACCGATACCGGCGTTCATGCCGCACAAATGTTTGCACATTTTGATTATCCAAAGATGATTGATAGCAATACCGTTGTACATAAACTAAATTCGTTTTTGCCTCAGGATATTGCAGTTTCACACATTTTTTTGGTAGACGATAATGCACATGCTCGTTTTGACGCTACACAACGTACGTATGAATATAAAATGCACACGGCTAAAAATGTTTTTTTAGAAAAATTGAGTTGGTATTACAATAAAGATTTAAACATCGAGGCGATGAATCAATGTGCTAAACTTCTTTTAGAATATACTGATTTTCAGTGTTTTTCAAAAGTACACACCGATGTAAACACCTTTAATTGTACCATTACTGAAGCCTATTGGAAAAAAGAAAATGAGCATTTACTATTTACCATTTCCGCCGATCGTTTTTTACGCAATATGGTTCGTGCCATCGTTGGAACTTTGGTCTATGTTGGTTTAGAAAAAATTTCATTATCTGAATTTAAAACGATTATAGAAAGCAAGGACCGAAAAAACGCTGGATTTTCAGTGCCGGCACATGGACTGTATTTAACCAAAATTAAGTACGATTACATGGTTTAAAAAAACTGATGTAGTCAAAAAACAAATCAAACTTCAAAACTCAAAAATGAAAGCAAAAGCATTCGATACAAAGGTTTTTAAACGAATAATGGTGTACACCAAACCCTACAAGTGGCGTTTTAATGCTGTAATTGTATGGGCAATTTCGCTATCGATTTTTGCAGCCTTACGACCTTATTTGTTAAAACAAACGGTTGACGGTTATATTCAAACCAATGATCAGCAAGGTTTACTTTTTTACATCATTTTGATGGGTATTGTGCTGTTACTCGAAGTTATTTCGCAGTTTTATTTTGTGTACTGGGCCAACTGGCTCGGACAAGATATTGTAAAAGATATTCGCATCAAATTATTCAAACACCTATTGAGTTTCAGGATGAAGTATTTTGACAATGCTCCTGTGGGTCAGCTGGTTACACGTTCAGTTTCGGATATCGAAGCCATTGCACGAATTTTTAGTCAAGGCTTGTTCATGATTGTGAGTGATTTGCTAAAAATGGTAGTGGTGCTGATTTTTATGTTTTATATGAATTGGAAACTCACTTGGATTGTTATTGTAGCGATGCCTATACTTGTTATCGCTACACGAATTTTCCAAAAGAAAATGCAAGTTGCTTTTGAGGAAGTTCGCACCCAAATAGCCAATTTAAACACTTTTGTTCAAGAACGCGTTACAGGTATGAAGATTGTACAGCTGTTTAACCGTGAAACCATTGAAGCACAAAAGTTTAGTGAAATCAATGAAAAACACAAAAATGCTTGGATAAAAACGGTGTGGTATAACTCGATTTTCTTTCCTGTGGCTGATATCATTTCGTCCTTAACTTTAGGAATGGTGGTGTGGTACGGCGGAACCCGAATTCTGGATGGCGATATGACAACTACTTTTGGTGATTTATTTTCCTACACGATGTTTATTACGATGTTATTTAACCCGTTGCGTCAAATTGCCGATAAGTTTAATGAGATGCAAATGGGTATGATTGCCGCTAATAGAGTCTTTGATATTCTCGATACAAAAGACCAAATTCAAGATCGAGGAACGCTTGTAGCAACTCATTTTAAAGGAGAAATAGAATTCAATCAGGTGCATTTTGGGTATTTAGAAAATGAGGAAGTCATCAAAGGGATAAGTTTTCAAGTACAACCCGGCCAAACCATTGCCATTGTTGGGTCTACCGGAGCTGGAAAATCGACCATCATTAATTTATTAAATCGGTTTTATGAAATAAACAGCGGTACAATAAGTATTGATGGAGCAAATATCAATCAGTACACCTTAGATTCTTTGCGAAAGCAAATTGCAGTTGTTTTGCAAGATGTTTTTTTGTTTGCCGATAGTATTTACAACAACATTACGCTTTACAACGACGCGATTTCGAGAGAAGAAGTAATTGCAGCGGCAAAAAAGATTGGTGTGCACTCCTTTATTATGAATCTGCCTAACGGTTATGATTACAATGTAAAAGAACGCGGTGTAATGCTGTCTTCGGGTCAGCGGCAGTTGATTGCTTTTTTGAGGGCTTATGTGAGTAATCCGAGTATTTTGATTTTAGACGAAGCAACATCTTCTATTGACACGTATTCTGAAGAATTGATTCAAAATGCAACAGAAACCATTACCAAGGGAAGAACGTCAATTGTCATTGCACACCGATTGGCCACAATTATCAATGCACATAAAATAATTGTGATGGATAAAGGTTTGATTGTCGAGCAAGGAAATCATACGGATTTAGTAAATCGAGAAGACGGCTATTATAAACGATTATATGATTCGCAGTTCTCTGTAGATAAAGTCGAATAGACGGTCGATTCCAAGGAGCTATGGTGCACCCAATAGCCCAGATGCTGCAATTGTTTGAGCTCTTAAAACTGTGGTCAACAGTTTTAAAGCGAGTTGCTGCAGCTGGAATAAGGATTGCCAACACAAACCAAGCGATTCGCTCCAAAAAAAATAAACAACTTCGAAGTTTTTTAAAAACAGAATATTTGCTTATTTTCGCTACCTGAAAAAAGGATGCCACGAAACCGTAAAAAGAAGCGGTTTTTAGGAAATTTTTAATCAAATTTAGTAAAAAAGAAAAAATGAAATACGATATTATTGTTTTAGGAAGTGGTCCTGGAGGTTATGTAACGGCTATTCGTGCTTCTCAATTGGGATTCAAAACGGCTATTGTTGAGAAAGAAAGTTTAGGCGGTGTTTGCTTGAATTGGGGTTGCATTCCTACCAAAGCATTGCTGAAATCGGCTCAAGTATTTGATTATTTGAAACACGCTTCGGATTACGGTTTGACCATTTCTGAATTTGATAAAGACTTTACAGCTGTTGTGCAACGTTCTAGAAATGTGGCCGATGGCATGAGTAAAGGGATTCAGTTTTTGATGAAAAAGAATAAAATTGATGTGATTGATGGAACTGGAAAAATCAAGGCCGGAAAGAAAATTGATGTAACCGCAACTGATGGAACAGTTACCGAATATGCAGCAGATCATATTATTATTGCCACGGGAGCTCGTTCTCGCGAATTGCCAAACTTACCGCAAGATGGTGTAAAAGTGATTGGTTATAGAAAAGCGATGACCTTGGAAAATCAACCTAAATCGATGATTATTGTGGGTTCGGGAGCCATAGGGGTAGAGTTTGCTCATTTTTATAACGCTATGGGTACAGATGTTACAATCGTGGAATATATGCCAAACATAGTTCCTGTTGAAGACGAAGATATCTCGAAACAAATGGAGCGTTCGATGAAGAAGGCGGGTGTAAAAATCATGACAAGCTCTTCGGTTGAAAAAGTTGACACTTCGGGTAGTGGTGTAAAAGCTACTGTAAAAACGGCAAAGGGCGAAGAAATTTTAGAAGCCGATATCTTGCTTTCTGCAGTTGGAATTAAATCAAATATCGAAAATATAGGTTTAGAAGAAGTAGGCATCGCTACAGATAAAGATAAGATTTTGGTTAACGGTTTTTACCAAACCAACGTTCCGGGTTATTATGCTATTGGTGATGTTGTTCCAGGTCCAGCGTTAGCTCACGTAGCATCGGCGGAAGGAATTACTTGTGTGGAAAAAATTGCAGGAATGCACGTAGAGCCAATAGATTACGGTAATATTCCGGGTTGTACCTATGCTACTCCAGAAATTGCTTCTGTAGGATTAACCGAAAAGCAAGCGAGAGAAAAAGGCTATGAGTTGAAAATTGGTAAATTTCCTTTTTCGGCTTCGGGCAAAGCATCAGCTTCGGGAGCCAAAGATGGTTTCGTAAAAGTTATTTTTGACGCTAAATATGGCGAGTGGTTGGGTTGCCACATGATTGGGGCAGGCGTTACTGATATGATAGCCGAAGCGGTTTTAGGCCGTAAGTTAGAAACTACAGGTCATGAAGTTTTAAAGGCGATTCACCCGCATCCTACAATGAGTGAAGCCGTAATGGAGGCCGTTGCAGCAGCTTATGATGAGGTGATTCATATCTAAAACCAAAGGTTTTAGTGGAGTTGTAATACAGATAATTTTTTTTAAAAAAAATACCGTTCAAAAGTTTTTTTGAACGGTATTTTTTATTTGCAGCATTTTTAAAGTCTTATTTCATCAAAAAATGGAGTCCGATGTTAAAAGCACCTCTAGAATTTGTAACACTCGGTCCATCCATTCCTTTAAAAATGTCCAGAAAACCAGATTGTCCTTCGTATTCAAGGCTAAGTTTTACCTTGTTTGATACGGGTATTTTTACTCCAACACCTGCTGAAAGACCCACGTCAGTGGTATTAAAGGCTTCCGTTACATCAACTCCGCGAGAAGATTCATCTGCTGTAAGTAAAAAACCAACATACGGACCAAAATGTAAGTACCAATTTTTAGTACGTCCAAAGTGATAATTGGCCATCACTGGCACTGTAAGGTAGTTGAGGTTATAATTAGTCGTGTAGCTGTTAAACTCGTCTTCAAAAAATCCGTTGTTCCAACCTTTTTGGTCTAGGATTAATTTGGTTTTTATACTCCAACGGGTTGAAAAGTAATAATCAGCCGATAAGCCAAAATTAACACCCGTTCCTGTATCGGCTCTGACTGAATTAGTGCTTACAGTTGAAGTATTGACACCGAGATTAACTCCAAATTCAACTTGACCTTTGTTTTGAGCAGCTGAGGTAAAAATACAACCAACTAAGATTCCGAATAGGACAATTTTTTTCATTATAGATTTAGATTTAAGTGATAACAAACTTAGAAAAAAATCCCGTAAATAAGTGTGGAATTTCGATATTTTGTTGTGTTTACTATGGATTAAATGTTCATTATGAGCTTTTTAATAGTAAAACAAGGTGTAATACTTTTCAAGGAACAAATGTTAATAACTTACAAATGCAAAATACTATTTTAAGCAAATAGTTCCATCCGTTTTCTTATATTTGTTCGTTAAACAAAATTCATACAGAAGAAGACTAAAAATGAGCGAAGAAATCAATAAACAAAACTATTCGGCGGATAATATTCAGGCTTTAGAAGGGATGGAGCACGTAAGAATGCGACCTTCCATGTACATCGGAGACGTAGGAGTTAGAGGATTGCATCACTTGGTTTATGAAGTAGTTGATAACTCTATCGACGAAGCTATGGGTGGTCATTGTGATACCATCGGTGTTTGGATTAATGAAGATGGTTCGGTAACTGTTGAAGATAATGGTCGAGGAATTCCGGTCGATATTCATAAAAAAGAAGGTGTTTCGGCGCTGGAAGTAGTCATGACGAAGATTGGTGCAGGAGGAAAGTTTGATAAAGATTCATACAAAGTTTCAGGAGGATTGCACGGTGTGGGGGTTTCGGTGGTAAACGCACTTTCGATTCACATGCGGTCTACTGTTTTTAAAGACGGAAAAATTTACGAGCAAGAATACGAACGTGGAAAAGCGCTTTATCCTGTGAAGCAAATTGGCGATACAGACAAAAGAGGTACTCGCCAAACGTTTTATCCTGATGCCACTATTTTTACGCAAACCACCGAGTTTTCGTATGATACACTTTCGGCTAGAATGCGAGAATTATCGTACTTAAACAAAGGTATTACAATTACTTTTACAGACAAACGAGTAGTTGACGAAAAAGGAGAATGTAAAACAGAAGTATTTCATTCTTCTGAAGGACTGAAAGAATACATCCGTTATCTCGATGGCAACCGCGAGCCGATTATTTCGCATGTAATTTCAATGGATCATGAAAAAGGCGAAATTCCAGTAGAAGTTGCTTTAATTTATAATACCAGTTACTCTGAGAATATTTTTTCTTACGTAAATAATATCAACACGCACGAGGGCGGAACTCATTTACAGGGTTTTAGAAGCGGATTGACCCGAACCTTGAAGAAGTATGCAGATGCTTCTGGAATGTTGGATAAGCTTAAGTTTGAAATAGCAGGCGATGATTTTCGTGAAGGTTTAACCGCTATTATTTCTGTAAAAGTACAAGAACCACAGTTTGAAGGACAAACCAAAACCAAACTCGGAAATAGAGAAGTGGTTTCTCCTGTAAGTCAGGCTGTTGGAGAAATGTTGGAAAATTATTTGGAAGAAAATCCAAATGACGCTCGAATCATTATTCAAAAAGTAATTTTAGCCGCTCAAGCACGTCATGCCGCAAAAAAAGCGCGTGAAATGGTGCAACGTAAAACTGTTATGGGTGGCGGAGGATTACCCGGAAAACTATCCGATTGTTCAGAACAAGATCCAGCAAAATGCGAAGTTTACCTAGTCGAGGGAGACTCGGCTGGCGGGACTGCTAAACAAGGGCGTGATCGAAATTTTCAAGCTATTTTGCCCCTAAGAGGTAAAATTTTGAATGTTGAAAAAGCCATGCAACACAAAGTTTTTGAAAACGAAGAAATCAGAAATATTTTTACTGCATTAGGGGTCACAATCGGTACATCCGAAGACAGTAAAGCACTCAACCTCGAAAAACTCCGTTACCATAAGGTAATTATTATGTGTGATGCCGACGTTGATGGAAGTCATATTTCTACCTTAATATTAACCTTCTTTTTCCGCTTCATGCGAGAACTTATCGAAGAAGGTCACGTTTATATTGCAGCACCACCGCTTTACTTAGTGAAAAAAGGAACTAAAAAAGAATACGCCTGGACCGATGTGCAGCGTGATCAAGCCAACGAACGAATGGGTGGAAGTGCTGCCATTCAGCGTTATAAAGGTCTTGGAGAAATGAATGCAGAACAATTGTGGGAAACTACAATGGACCCTAATTATAGAACGCTTCGCAAAGTTACTATCGATAGTATGGTAGAAGCGGATAGAATTTTTTCTATGTTAATGGGAGACGAAGTTCCACCTCGAAGAGAGTTTATCGAGAAAAATGCGGTGTACGCTAAAATCGATGCGTAAGTTTTGCGTTTCAATCGGATTGTTAGGATTACTTTTTTTAAGTGATGCTAAAGTTATGGCACAAAATCAAGGTATTGATCCTGCTATTGGAAACTTGATTCAAGATGCTATTTATTTTACCGACTTGTATATTTCGCCCGCTGCTGATGCTGCTGTTTATCAAGCAGCATCAAGCTGGGTAAACACACCTCAGAAAGCAAAACTTTGGGATTTTACCTTAGGCTTACACGTAAACACTTTTTTTGTGCCGCAATCGGATAGGAGTTTTAGACTGAATAATAGTGACTTAAGTTTTTTTCAAATTGAAGGTCAAGATACCGCACTAACGCCCACAGCTTTAGGTAGTGATGAATATGTTAACCTTTCGGGTGTTTTAGGTGATAGCGAGGTTAGTTTAAAAAGTCCCGAGGGTGTAGATCGAGAGGTCATTATCTATCCCTACCTTCAGGGTTCACTTGGAATCGGTTTTGGAACTGAGGCAATTGTGAAATTTTCTCCAAAAATAACGCTCAAAAATGTAGCCTATCAAGTTTATGGAATCGGATTTAAACATTCCTTAAGTCAATATTTCCAAAAAATAGAAGACAAAAACTATTATCTTTCAGCTTTAGTGGCTTATGCCAAAGAAGATTTAACGGTCAACTTTTTAGACATTGAGACACAGTATGGAAATTTAGGTTTCAACGCACTCAATAGTTTGATTGATACGTGGCAGTTTCAGCTTAACGGTTCCAAAAAATGGAATCGAGTAGAGGTAATTACTGGTTTTATTGCCAATACAAGTGATTTTGAATATACAGTAAAAGGTGAGAAAGGTGCAATTGAAGAGATTATTCCGCTACAAGACGTGCTTAATGGCGAATTACGCTCGATTGCACGAACGAAAGTAAATTATATCGGAGAAATTTCGGGTCGCTACGATTTCAAGCATTTTTTTGTACAAACTACTGTCGCTTTTGGTAAATTTGTCAACTCAAATGTCTCTTTACAATATAAATTTTAATAATTAAATTTAAATAATTCATAATATGAAAGTTACAATAGTTGGTGCCGGAAATGTGGGTGCATCGTGTGCAGATGTAATTTCTTACAGAGGAATTGCAAGTGAAGTAGTTTTATTAGACATCAAAGAAGGTTTTGCCGAAGGTAAAGCCATGGATATTATGCAATGTGCTTCTAGCACAGGATTTAATACACAACTTTCGGGTGTAACAAACGATTATACCAAAACAGCGAACAGCGATGTTGTAGTTATCACCTCTGGAATTCCAAGAAAGCCAGGAATGACCCGTGAGGAATTAATTGGTATTAACGCTGGAATTGTAAAGTCGGTTTCAGAAAATGTGTTGGCTAATTCTCCAAATGCAATCATTGTTGTGGTGTCAAACCCAATGGATACCATGACTTATTTAGCTTTAAAAGCTACCGGATTGCCAAAAAATAGAATCATCGGAATGGGTGGTGCTTTAGACAGTTCACGTTTCAGATATTATTTATCAAAAGCGCTAGATAAGCCACAAAGAGATGTTTCTGCTATGGTTATCGGCGGTCATGGCGATACAACAATGATTCCGTTAACGCGATTAGCATCTTACAACGGAATTCCGGTTTCAGAATTTCTTTCGCAAGAAACGTTAGATAAAGTAGCGGCCGATACAATGGTTGGAGGAGCTACCTTAACCGGTTTACTAGGTACATCTGCTTGGTATGCACCGGGAGCTTCGGTAGCCTATTTAGTAGATAGTATTTTAAATAATCAAAAAAAGATGATTGCTTGTTCGGTTTTTCTGGAAGGAGAATACGGACAGAGCGATATCTGTATCGGTGTTCCTTGCATCATCGGTCGAAATGGTATTGAAGAAATTGTCGAAATAAATTTAAATGATGCCGAAAAAGCATTATTTGAGAAAAGTGCTTCGGCAGTTCGAGCTATGAATGCGGAACTGAAGACGACTTAACAAATATTTTTTGTAGATGAAAATAAAGAAGGCTGCAACTTTTGCAGTCTTTTTTTTAAGATTAATTAAGAAATAAATTGGTTAATCTTTATCTATATTATATATTTGCTCGTTTTAAAAAACGGGGAAACACTCAACTTTGAATTTTTATCAGTAAAATTCTATTTTGAGCGTTTTTTTCGTGATTTTTGAAACAAAATACAATCAAATTAATTAATTATTAGTAATAATGCAGAATAGAGGACTTATTAAATTTTTTGCAATTTTGTTTGCATTGGTGAGTATTTACCAACTTTCTTTCACGTTTGTAGCAAGTAACGTAGAAGAGAAAGCAAAAGCATTTGCCAAAGGCGATAGCGAAAAAGAAATTGCTTACCTTGACTCCATCGGTAAACAAGATGTTTTTCTTGGGATGTTTACCTACAATGAAGTAAAAGACAAAAAGATTAACAAAGGATTAGATCTAGAAGGAGGAATCAATGTTATCCTTCAAATTTCAGTAAAAGACGTCTTAAAAGGATTATCCAATAATTCTAAAGATCCTGTTTTTAACAAGTCTCTAGAAGACGCAACTAAAAATTTACAAGGAAATCAAACCTATATTGACGCTTTCTTTATTGCTTTTCAAGAAAATGCTCAGGGAAAAACAAAATTGGCTTCTCCATCAATTTTTGCAAACAAAAATATGCAAGGTGCTGATGGTATCAATTTTAAGATGTCAGATGCTGAGGCCGAAAAAGTAATTAGAACTAAAGTTGACGAGTCGGTAAACAGTGCATTTTTAGTACTTAGAAAACGTATTGATAAATTTGGCGTTACACAACCTAATATTCAAAAATTAGGAGAATCAGGACGAATTTTAGTAGAACTTCCTGGTGCTAAGGATGTAGATCGTATTAAAAAATTACTGTCAAGTACGGCCCAATTAGAATTTTGGCAAACGTACAAAGTAGAAGAAATAGCTCCTTATTTAGGTGACGTCAATGCTTTATTGAAAAAAACAGAGGTAAAAGCAGAAAAAAAAGCAGTGGTAGAGAAAGACACGCTAGCATCATTGCTTACCGATGCTGATTCAACGGCGGCGGCTAAAGGAAATGAACCATTATTTGATAAAATTGTAGTGCAAGGTGGCGGTCCAGTGTTAGGCTCTTTCTCCCCAAAAGATACTGCTGTAATCAATGGTTATTTAAAAAGACAAGACATGCGTGCTATGTTACAAGGCGAACAGCGATATGCACGTTTTGTATGGAGTAAGCCTGAGAATGTTAAAAATGCAAAAGGCGTAGAAGTTGAAGTCGTACAACTGTATGCTTTAAAAGGAAATAGAGACAATGTGGCTCCATTAAGTGGGGGTGTAATTACGGAGGCTAGAGACGAATTTGACCCTATGGGTAAACCAAGTGTTTCGATGCAAATGAATGGTGCTGGAGCCAAAGCTTGGGAAGAAATTACAGGCGTTGCCTACAGAGAACAAAGATGTATCGCTATTGTATTAGATAACATAGTTTACTCAGCTCCAGGTGTTACTACCGGTGCCATTCCAGGCGGAAATTCTCAAATTTCAGGAAATTTTACCGTAGCGGAAACCAAAGATTTAGCAAACGTTTTAAAAGCAGGTAAACTTCCAGCTGCAGCTGATATTATTCAGTCTGAAGTGGTTGGACCCTCTTTGGGTCAAGAAGCAATCGATAGCGGTATTAACTCTGCATTATTCGGATTATTACTTGTATCTCTTTGGATGATTCTCTACTATGGTAAAGCAGGATGGTACGCTAACATTGCTTTAGCAGTAAACTTATTATTCCTTTTTGGCGTAATGGCTAGTTTCGGATTTGTATTAACACTTCCTGGTATTGCAGGTATCGTTTTAACAATGGGTACTGCGGTAGATGCGAACATTATTATATTCGAACGTGCAAAAGAAGAATTGCGATTGGGTAAAAAGCTAGATGAAGCCATTGTAGAATCCTACGGTTGGTCTGGTGCAATGCGTTCTATAGTAGATGCTAACGTAACACATATTCTTACAGGTATTGTTTTATTTATCTTTGGTACAGGCCCTATTCAAGGTTTTGCTTTAACATTGCTTATTGGTATTTTTACGTCACTATTTACAGCAATTTTCATCACAAGAATTTTGCTAGACCGCGATGCGTATGCAAACAAAGCGTTAACTTTTGTAACCGGATTTTCTAAAAACTTGTTTACTAAATTTAATTTTGACTTTTTAGGATTTAAAAAATATGCCTACGTCCTTTCTGCTGTTGTAGTAATTGGTGGTATTATCTCTTTATCTACTAATGGTTTAAATCAAGGTGTAGATTTCGTGGGAGGTAGAACATTTCAAGTTCGATTTGAGAAAGCCGTTCCTACAGATGAAATCAAAGAAGAGTTAAATGCAATTTTCGGAGGTGGTGTTGAGGCCAAAGTTTTTGGTGAGGCAAATCAATTAAAGATTACAACAAAATATAAAGTAGATGTTACGGGTGTAGAAGCGGATCAAGAAGTTAATACATTATTATTCAATGGCTTGAAAAAGCATTATGCCGCTGATATGACGTATGAAAAATTTGTAAATGCCTACGATGGTAAATCTCTAGGTATTTTACAAGCTTCAAAAGTTGGACCAACGGTAGCCGAAGATATCAAAACCAATTCCTATTGGGCGGTTTTAGGAGCTTTAGCAATTGTGTTCTTATACCTAACTATCAGTTTCCGTAAGTGGCAATACAGCCTTGGGGCAATCGCTGCTGTAGCTCATGACGTTATCTTTGTCTTAGGAATTTACTCCATCATGTGGAAATGGGCTCCGTTCGGCATGGAAATCGATCAACATTTCATTGCAGCCATTCTTACCGTTATCGGATACTCCATGAACGATACTGTAATTGTGTTTGACCGTGTTCGAGAATACTTAGCAGGAAAAACAAAAGGTTCTTTTAACGATATTGTAAACAAGTCGGTTAACTCAACCATGTCAAGAACAATAAATACGTCGTTGACCTTGATTTTAGTGCTTATCGTAATGTTTATTTTTGGTGGCGAGTCTATTCGTGGATTCATTTTTGCCATGTTAATTGGTATGTTTGTAGGGACCTATTCGTCGCTATTTATTGCAACACCAATTTTAGTAGATACCATCTCTAAAAAAGAACATAAACGTATTGAAGAACTACACAACAATTCAAAAGCATAAAATTCAATAAGTAATAGAATACAAAACCGTCTCTTGTTTTTTTGAGACGGTTTTTTTTATGGCCTCTTGTAAACAAATCATTCGCTTGAGTACCATTGAGTAGAACAGACTTTTTTTTAGGAGCTTCATCCAGCTATCACCTTTAGTCCTCAGTAAAAAAGCCAGTTTTCCAAGCCCAAAAAGGAGCTCCTTAGGTCGCTCTTTTTGGGCAGGAAAACTTGGCTTTTTTACTTCCGGGCTATCGGTTCTATCTGGGCTAGGGGTTTACGGAATCTCTACCCATCCAGTTTTCCAGCTTTCATCATCCTCAATAATATAAGAATGTTTCGTATATCAATATCGTCCACGGTTTCAACCATAGGAAATCGATGAAGAATCTCTTACGAATTCAGTCGGGGTTATAATCGCTCACTTCCTCCAAAAAAACTTCGAGATTGGAACAAGAAAACACGAAAAAACCATCTTGATTTTATCCCATAAAAAAAGAGGATACTTAATCCTCTTGACTGTTAACTTCTAGATATTCAAATTCTTTAACGACAACTCCTAACGATGACCTTTTTTTGAAAGTTCATGCTTGTGCACCGTGGCGGGTTCAACAATAGATTTACTTAACTTTTTGTTTTTTTGCGATGTACAGTAATTTTATTTCATTGCATGGTTTTCAGCTGCAACTGATAACACAGCATTGATGAATATCTACAAAAAACAACAAAAAAGAATGAATATGCACTAACTGTTGTCGTCAGTTGTCCTTATAGAAGTTTGCTATTTCATAGTTTGTGCTTCGTCCGCCTTCTTTTTCCTGCCGTAATATTTCTTTATTCATTAAATCCTTGATGTCACGCAATGCAGTGTCAGGTGAACATTTTGCAATTTTTGCCCATTTTGATGATTTTAGTTTTCCGTCAAATCCGTCAAAAAGCTTGTTCAATACTAATCTTTGACGTTCGTTAAATTCCGTGTTTTCGTGAATTTGCCAAAACTCGTTTTTTCTTACTATTTTCTGCAAAGTCGCTTCCGTTGCTATAAGTGAATTTTTAAGGCAATGAAAAAACCAGTTTAACCAATCTGTGATGTCGCCATTGCTGTGTTGAACCTCTTGTAAAATCGCATAATATTGTTTCCGTTCAACCAAAATTTGACTCGACATACTGTAATAACGTTCTTTCATTTTGTCAGCACGGGCAAGCATTAAATCTGAAATTGCTCTTGCAATTCTTCCGTTTCCATCGTCAAATGGGTGTATAATAATAAACCAGAAATGAGCAATTGCAGATTTTAGAACAGGATCAATAGGAGTGTTGTCGTTAAACCATTTTATAAACGTATCCATTTCTTCTTTAACTTTGTTTGCAGGAACTGCTTCGTAATGGACTTTTTCTTTTCCCAATGCTCCAGATACGATCTGCATCTCACCTGTTCGATAGTTTCCAACTTCTATTTTATGCATGCCGCTGTGTCCTGTAGGAAAAAGTGCTGAATGCCAGCCAAACATACGTTCCTGTGTTAGTGGCTTGTGATAGTTTTGTGTTGCGTCAAGCATCATTTCAACCACTCCTTCTACGTTTCTGTTTGCTTGTACAAATCCGGCAATGTTGATGCCAAGTCTCCTAGCAATGGATGAACGAACTTGGTCATAGTCCAGTTTTTCTCCCTCAATTTCAGATGATTTAATAACGTCAAGTGTTAAAGTGGTAAGTGTCGCTTCTTCTTTAGTGGCAAAACCAAGTGAGTTCATCTGTCCAATAATCTTGCCTTGCAGGTTTCGGACTTCTCCGAAAATAGCGTTGATGTCTGTTTCCCGCCACGTGAAGTTTGTCCAGTTTTTGTATTCGTAAATGTATTTTGCCATTGTTTAGATGCAATTTCTTGCGGTAAATGTAAGTATTATTCTCCGCAAATATGCGGAGAATATTGAAATTATTCTCCGCAGGTGAAACCTGTATTAAGCCAGTTGGTGGTTCGGTCAGTTTGAGGCGGGATACTGAAACACACTAATGATAACTCTAGAAGGATGAATTATTTTTGGCGGTTCTCACGATAAAAAACGGGATAAGCAAATCGCCAAGGGGTTCATTACTTAGTGTCTTACTTTGAGTGTTTAGCTTTCAGTAGCAACGAAACGCTAATTGTTAGCTGTAGCTCTGTAATTCGTCAAGAGAATTTATTCCGATTCTTTCCAAACACTCTTTTTGGTGATTTGGAATCTCTTCCAGTACAAATTCCTCTTGAGTACCATCAAGTTCTACGATTGCATCGTTTCCGACGACTACATTATCTTTATGTTTGTATAAAGAACATTCTCCGGCAACATAGAGCCCGAGTTTTTTAGAAGATTCTGGTGTGATTGCAATATTAAATCCTTTTCCTTCCGTTCTAACACTAGGATAAATTACACCATCAAACCCTTTCTTTACTGCATATTCAGTAAAAATAGCTGAAATCATATAGTCATAATCTCCTCGTATTTCTTTTTTGGCAAACTCTTCGGCAAGAAAGGTTTGTATTTTAAGTGATTTTTCGGCTAATTCTTCAAGAACTTCTTCACTGAAAACTTTGTAAGCATCAACTAGTTCTTTTGTGAAGTTACTTTCGTGATAATATGTATCTTTATGAATAATGGCTAAGAGTTTAATGTCTTCTTGTACAAACCATTTTCCAAATGATATTTTAAGAAAACCTGACTTCTGTTTATCTCGCAACAATGGAATTGTTTCTAAAACTCCAATAATTCTCATGTTATCTAATTCTCCGTCTTCAATTTTATCAGGAATTGCGGTTGCATAAAACATTGTTTTTTTCGGTGTGCTTGCTCTTTGATATCTCGTATTATATTCCTGAGGCTTAAATGATAATTCTGATTTTTTAGAAAATCTTTCATTTTCTGTATGAGTTCTAGCTCTCATTACACACTTTCCTTTATGGTAAAAAACAGCTATGGAAGCCATTGCCCCAATGTTATTCAAATAATACCTGATTTTTTCTTCAGGATAAGTTGTCAAATCTAGATTTTTTAATCCAGCAATTACTTCTTCTATGCTCATGGTTCTCAAAAATTTCTGCCAACGTCAGTCTACCGCTAAAAATCGTTTTATGTTGTGAAAAAACCTTTGTTTATTCCTTCAAATATAGAAAACAATTTGCATATAAACAGGGGTTTTTGTATTTTAAGTATGCAACATATATTCGGAATTTCCCCTAACCAAATGACTCTTGCTTGTATAGTACATCCGTACACGGAAGTGCTATGGTTGCAATAATTTTATAGTACATCCGTATACGTGTGTGCCATAGTTGCAATGATTTTATAGTACATCCGTACACGGAAGTGCTATGGTTGCAATAATTTTATAGTACATCCGAACACATGTGTGCTATAGTTGAAATGTTTTTCTAGTACACCGCTACACGGAAGTACTGTAGTTGCACTATTTTTATAGTACACTATTATAGGTAAGTGGAATAAATTAAATTTAACTTACGAATTTAAAAGCATCGAAATCAGAGACCTAAAATATATGAAACCATTATTTCTTATATTTTTTATTTTTAAAATTTGTCTAAAACCTAATTTTGAAGAAATAATTTTAACAACATAAATAATATGGAACAATTACTAAACCTTCAAAAAAAGTACAATATAACTGATAAAGACTTATATATTTTATCAAAACTATCTTCTAATTTAAAATCAAGTTCTCTTTTTGAAAAACAGAATATAAATTCAAAAATTAATACAGTTCTCGGAAAATATAAAGTTGGTTTTGTTGATAATATAAATATCCTAAACTTACTAAAAAAGTCAAGTGTTCATTTGCGACCTGAATTTGTTGAAAAATATGAAGATTCAGAAAATAGTGAAGAATTAGCTATTGCTGGAAAACAAGGAATAAGGAATTTAATTATTGTCTTTAGTATATTCGTAGTTGTTTTTTTAGTTGTTTCTTCAATAAATAAAACAAATATAAGTACAAATGGAAATTCAGATAATAATGTTGAAGTAAGTAATTGCAATCAATCAAGTCATGAACAATTTGTTAGAGAACATTTTAATAGTTCAGGAAATGATGTGTATGGCATAAGTACACTTGGAAGCATTGGAAATTGTGGTTATAATTTTTTAGTAAATGGTTATAACCAGTCAAAAGGAACTAGTTTTGTATGTAATGTTAAAACTGATGGTATCAATGGGATGAAGATTATAGATGCTGGATGCGATTTTAATTAAATTTATATGGAACTATATCAAATAAAATTAGAGAAGGGAAAAACTAATATTAATTAAAAGTATATAAATATGAAACTAAAAATCGCATTATTAGCATTAATCATCATCACTATTTCTTGTAAAAAAAATGAAACCACAATATCTAATTCACAATCGCAAATAGAACCTTGCGAGGATATGGAAAGTTTCAACCAAGGCATTAGAGAAGGAAGAGGACAAAGAGGAATTTTAACAGATTGTGATACATATTATCCTTATGATGGATGGGCTGATAACAAGAAGTGTTGGTGCAAAGGATTTAATAAAGGCATGAATGAGTAAATATTTTAATATCAAAAAATTAGATAAATGAAAATAAAAATTGTAATTTTAATTGTTAGCTTAAATTTCTTATCGTGCAAAAATAATGGACCAGAACTTGGAGTTTACGATGTTGATGGTTGTAAAACAGATATTTATTGTGGTAATTCAAACTATATTGAATTTAAAAAAGAAGGAGAAAATAGAATAATTGAATTTTATACAGGCAGTCGTAATAATAAATCTTGTTCAACGTTTGGTCATTTCAAAATAGATGAAAATAATAATTTGACAATATATGGATTAAGCAATCCTAACACTTATGGCGCAGCAGAACAATTTAATGGAGAATATAAATGGATAAAAGGGACTAATAAAAAACTCAGTTTTTATAATAGTTGTTTTTATAAAAACAACAGCAATATAGTATTATTAAGTAATCAAGAAGAAAATTAAATAAACAAGTTAATGAATTTAATTATAAAAGATAAAAATTATAAATCACTCTCTCCTTGCATTATCTCGTGGGCAAAATATGCACTCGCAATGAAGAAAATTAAACCTCAAAACTCTAAGAAATGTTCGTTAGAATATTGGATTAAAGTTTTGGAATTTTTAATTAGAAAATATCCGACTTTCTATAATGCTCGTGAAAGCGCAATTGCAAAATTTGATTTCGTTAAAAGATGAAATTTTTTATATTTGTAATACTGATGTTATCTTTTTTTATAACACATGCTCAAAAAGTTTTTTCAGTTCAATATCCAAATCAAGCCGCTATAAAAGTTTTTGTGGTTAATTACCCAAACCAAGCTGATTTAAAAGTTTATAAAGTTAAATTTGATAATCAAATTGGTAAAAATGAAGGTTTATGGTTTTTTACATTATATTCAAACCAAGCTAGTAAAAATATTTATTTTGTAAAATATGTTAATCAAGCTGATTTAAAAATCTTTTTTGTGGATTATCCACATCAAGCAGGTTGGATAAATAATTCAAAAAAAAAATTGTTTTATTAAATTTTAAAATAATGGGGATTAAGTTGTATTTCTTTTATACGCTTATCCTCTTTGTTTTTTTGATAGATAAATAAATCTTCCTCATTAATATCTAAAACAAAAGCTAACTTTTGTTTTAGACTATTAAGAATCGTGTCTTTTTTCTTTGTTAGTGTATTGTAACTTATGTCGTCGTTTTTTGAAATGAAATCAACTACCTCGTTCATTTGAATAGGGTTGCTGTAGTTGCTGTAGAAGAAAGACAATAAATTTATCTCGTTAGTTGAGAGATTATTGATTGGTTTGTTTTTGTGTAAAAATAAATTGTTTTTAAAAATTATGCAATTTTTGTCAGTTTTTGTTTTACTTCTTTTTCTGAAGTATATGAACGAAAATAATATAATTAAAACTACAATTACAATTGCCATATATTTAATTGAATCTTCTTTAATTAGTAGCTCAGTTTGATAATTTTCTCCACTATAACTTTTGAAAGGTTCAACTATAACTTTTGTGGTTATTAAGTTAACATCAGTACTTTTTATTGCATAAATTATTTCATTATTTTCAGTATTGTATTTTTCATTGAATGACAAACTATATTTATCTTTAGGTTCAGAAAAGTTTAAGGTATTATTTTTGAAATCAAATTCAAATAATCTACTATTATCGTAATGAAATTTTGTGTTATTTTGATAAGTATTATTTCCATTAACATTGTAAAGTAATTCTTTTTCAACATTTAAAATCCCAACAAATTCCCATGTTTTAGTTAGTAGGTCAAGTTTCCAAACATCATTTAATTTTGTTGAAGCACCAGTTGTTTGCTTTGTATGGTAATCTTCTGATATTCCTGAAATTATATATAAAAAATTGCCGTTTAAAAAACTCAAGGCGTTTTGTCGTGGTTCAGGTATTTTCGAGTAATCACTATATTTTATTAATTCCCATTCCTTAGTTTTGAAATCGAACTTAGTAAGTATATTTTTAAATGTAAATAATCCATACCCACCGAAGTAATATATTTCTTTATTGTAAACGAATGTACATGAACTGAACTGATTTTTATGCTGAAATGAATTGTCAATTCTAATTAAACTATCATTTTTAAATTCATAAACTTCGCCACAACCTTTATCAACTAGGAAGTTTTTACCTTCGATGTGGAAAAAATTGTATTGGGAAAAATTTTTTGTCGTAGGCAGTTGGTTATATTTATATTTTAATGCTTGCCATTGCTTGGAGTAAAACGACTTTTTATAAAACGTGTCGAAACCATCAAATACGAAGTAATTTTTGCTTTTTATATCGATTCCTGTTTGCAATTCAGATTTATTGTCTATTTCAAGTGTACTTATTTGCGATTGCAAATTTAGTCCGAACAATAACGTAATAATTAATTGCAGTCGTTTCATTTTAAAATTATAATTTCAATTTTTTCAATTTTTTTGAAGCAACGTAGTCGCTATCGTCCCGCTGCTGTAGTGGGTTTGGGATCAAATTAAACCTTATTTTCGGTTGCCAATTTCCTAATACAAAACCAACTTCAATTAAGCCTAAAACACACTTTCCAAGCGTCTCCAACTTCGCAGTATTTATTAATAATTTATTCATTTTCTGTGTTGTCAGATAAATTATTGCATTATGGAAAACCCTTCCGAAAGTGAGAGGTTGAAAAGACTATGAGTTCTGTGGATCTCTATTCTCAATCCATTTTCTAGCATTTACAAAAGCTTCTAACCATGGCGAAACTTCGTCTTTTTGACCTCTATCTGGATAATGTGCCCAGTTCCAAGGGAACGTTGAACGCTCAATGTGTGGCATCATTACTAAATGTCTTCCGGTTGTATCACACATCATAGCGGTGTTGAAATCAGAACCATTTGGATTCGCTGGATAACCTTCGTAAGCATATTTTGCCACGATATTATATTTCTCTTCTGAATAGGGTAATTTGAATTTTCCTTCTCCGTGTGAAATCCAAACACCTAATGTTGTTCCTTCTAAAGTGGATAACATCACCGAATTATTCTTCTGAACCGTTACCGATGTAAAGCCACTTTCGTGTTTATTCGAAGTGTTGTGATGCATTTTTCCATGAACTTCGTGTTCTGGATTGATCAATTCTAATTCCATTAACAACTGACAACCATTACAAATTCCCACCGAAAGTGTGTCTTCACGTTTGTAGAAGTTTTTCAAAGCTGTATTAGCTTTTTCGTTGTATAAAAACGCTCCAGCCCAACCTTTAGCCGAACCTAAAACATCTGAATTCGAAAAACCTCCAACGGCTCCAATAAATTGAATATCTTCTAATGTTTCTCTTCCCGAAATTAAATCGGTCATGTGAACGTCTTTTACATCAAATCCTGCCAAGAACATCGCATTTGCCATTTCACGTTCTGAATTACTTCCTTTTTCGCGAATAATTGCTGCTTTTGGTCTTGGTTTTGAAGCATCAATTACAGGTAATTTTCCATCAAAATGCGATGGGAAAGTGAATTGTAATTTTTGGTTTTTATAATTGTCAAAACGTGCTTGAGCCATTCCGTTTTTTGATTGTTTTGAATCCAATAGGAAAGACGTTTTGTACCAAGTATCTCTTAAAGTTGCAATACTGAATGTCAAACTATCTTCTCCATTGATAACTGTAAAAGCATCTCCTTCGATAGCCGACCCAATTTTGAAAATCTCAATATTATGTTGGGCAAAAGTTGCTTCCACTTCATCATTTGCTTGGAAAACAACTCCAATATTCTCATTAAATAAAGCTTTAACCGTATCTTGTTCTCCTAATGAAGTCAAGTCGATTAATGCACCTAATTTATCATCTGCAAAACACATTTCTAATAAAGTTGTGATTAAACCACCGCTTCCAATATCGTGTCCTGCTTTAATTTTTCTGTCTTTAATTAAATCTTGTAAAACGTTGAATGCTTTTTTGAAGAATTCCGAGTTTTGAATCGTAGGAACATCATTTCCGATTTTATTCAATACCTGGGCAAACGAACTTCCACCTAATTTAAATGAATCTTGCGATAAGTTGATGTAATAAATGTTTCCGCCGTTTCTTTGTAAAACTGGTTCAACCACTTTCGTAATGTTCGAACAATTCCCAGCAGCCGAAATAATAACCGTTCCAGGTGCAATTACTTCATCGTTCGGGTATTTTTGTTTCATCGAAAGCGAATCTTTTCCAGTTGGAATATTGATTCCCAATTCGATAGCAAAATCTGAACATCCTTTTACTGCTTCATATAAACGAGCGTCTTCTCCTTCATTTTTACAAGCCCACATCCAGTTGGCGGATAATGAAACCGATTGTAAACCATCTTTTAAAGGTGCCCAAACGATATTTGATAACGCTTCAGCAATAGCCGTTCTTGAACCCGCTACCGGATTTACTAAAGCTGCAATAGGTGAGTGACCAATCGATGTAGCAATTCCTTCTTTTCCTTTAAAATCCAATGCCATTACTCCAACATTGTTCAGTGGTAATTGTAAAGGTCCAACACATTGTTGTTTTGCAACGCGTCCGCCTACACAACGATCCACTTTATTGGTTAACCAATCTTTACAAGCAACCGCTTCCAATTGTAAAACTTGACTTAAGTAGCTTTCTATATTTTCTTTAGAATATTCTAAATCTGAGTAATTGGTTGCAACCGTTTTATCCGTCATTATCGTTTTTGGCGAACTTCCGAAGAAATCTTCCAAAGCATAATCCATTGGTTTTACACCTGTTGATTTTGATTCAAAGGTAAATCTGTGGTCGTTTGTTACATCACCTACTTGATACATTGGAGAGCGCTCTCTGTCGGCAATTCTTTGTAAGGTTTCGATGTCTTTTTCACCAATAACCAATCCCATTCTTTCTTGCGATTCGTTTCCGATGATTTCTTTAGCCGAAAGGGTAGGATCGCCCACCGGTAATTTATCCAAATCGATTAAACCTCCGGTTTCTTCTACTAATTCGGAAAGACAGTTCAAGTGACCACCCGCACCGTGATCGTGAATGGAAACAATCGGGTTGTTATCACTTTCTACTAAACCACGAATGGCATTAGCAGCACGCTTTTGCATTTCTGGGTTCGAACGTTGGATGGCATTTAATTCAATTCCTGAACCAAAAGCTCCAGTATCTGCTGAAGAAACTGCAGCACCACCCATTCCGATTCTATAATTTTCTCCTCCTAAAATAACGATTTTATCGCCAGCCGTAGGTTTCTTTTTAATTGCTTGATCTAATTTTCCGTAACCAATTCCACCCGCTTGCATGATTACTTTATCGTAACCTAATTTTCGAGTATTAACTCCGACAGAGTTCAAAACTCTGTCGGAGTTTGTCGATGTTTTATTTTCTTGATGCTCGAAAGTTAAAATGGAACCTGTAATTAAAGGTTGTCCAAATTTATTTCCAAAATCAGAAGCTCCGTTTGAGGCTTTAATTAAAATATCCATTGGTGTTTGGTACAACCAAGGTCTTTCGGCCATTCCGTTTTCCCACGGACGTTCTTCTGCCAAACGAGAATAAGAAGTCATGTAAACAGCTGTTCCTGCTAATGGAAGCGAACCTTGTCCACCCGCTAAACGGTCACGAATTTCTCCACCTGATCCCGTTGCAGCTCCGTTGAAAGGCTCTACTGTTGTTGGGAAGTTGTGTGTTTCTGCTTTTAAAGAAAGTACTGAATCAAATTCCTTTTCTTGGTAAAAATCAGGTTTGTCAGCACTTTTTGGAGCGAATTGTGTTACTCTCGGGCCTTTTACAAAAGCCACGTTATCTTTATAGGCTGAAACAATATCGTTTGGATTGGTTTCCGATGTTTTCTTAATTAATTTGAATAAAGAAGTCGGTTTTTCTTCGCCATCAATCACAAAGGTTCCGTTGAAAATTTTATGCCGACAGTGTTCTGAATTGGCTTGTGAGAAAGCAAAAATTTCAGAATCAGTTAACTTTCTTCCTAATTTAGTTGAAAGATTATCGAGATATTCCACTTCTTCTGGGCTTAATGCCAAACCTTCTGATTTATTGTAAGCCTCAATATCTTCAATATCCAAAATGGGTTCTGGTTGGATATTAATCGTATAAATGTCTTGATTTAATTCCGAATACTTTTGCGAAAGCATTGGGTCGAAATCAGTAAAATCGGCAGCTACTTTTTCAAATTCCTCGATACGAATGATGCCAGAAATCCCCATGTTTTGCGTAATTTCTACCGCATTTGTACTCCAAGGCGTAATCATAGCGGCACGTGGTCCAACAAAAAAATCCGACAATACGGATTTTTCTATTTTATGTGCGTTGCCAAAAAGCCAATTTAATTTGTTGATGTCTTCAGTCGATAATTGGTTTTGCGTTTGAACCGCAAAAACTGTGTTGGATTGGTTTCCGAAGAAATGAATCATTGTTTGTAGTTGTTGAGTTGTAGGTGCAAAAATAGGTTAAATAATTCAAAATTGCTCATGCAATGTTGGCAAAGTTTCCAAATTGTAGTGCTACATCCTTTGACCAATCCTTCCTTTTTGAAAGGGTTAGTATGTAATCAAACAAAAAGTAGCGCGACCTAAAGTTGCGTTGAGAATTTCGATTTTTTATACTTTTTCTAGACAATTCATTACTCTTCAAAAACGATAAAATTATAAGCCCCGATATCCGAAGGATTGCTTCTCGCAAACCCGTTTATATCCATTGTTCCACTCGAAAAGTTGTAATCTGCCGTTCCTTTTGCAGCAGAATCCGCACCGATTTGTAATTTATTTTCAGAAGGATTCAAGAAATCAGCACGGAAATCAAAACTATTTCGGGCAATAATGCAGTTGGCATAAAGGCTCGTATTTTCAAAATCATAAAGTGGATTGTTGGCAAAATTCGGGTCGGTATTATTAAATTTCAGCAAGCAATTCGAAAATTTATAATTAAAAGTTTTGCTGTCATTTTTAGCTAAAAGCAATTGTCGGCTGTTGGATCCGAAAATAATACAGTTGGTAAAATTAGCTGCCGTTAAATCAAAGGCAGTCGGCACATCATTTTCGTCCAATAGAAAATTATCAATAATTACAGCAAACTGTGTTGAGCTCGAACTCTGGTTATTAAACGTGCAATGGGTAAAATTATATGTGCCACCGAGTCTACAAGCCAAGGCGCCAAGGCCACGTGTTCGAGAATTTACCACCACATTAAAGCCATCAATTTTTGCAAAAACGCCTAAAATTCCAACCACCGATGCGTTGTAAATTTGCGTATTTTTGATAGAAAGCGGTGTTCCTGCATTATTTTGCACGTAAATTCCGATAGTTGCGTTTTTAAGCGTTAAGTAATTAATGCTGTGATTCAAGCTGTTACCTCTTAAATAGATAGCACCCCATTGACCAGGTGTTTCGGCAAAACCAGGTTCGAGTCGATCGCCTTCAAAAATAACTTGGTTTTCAAGATTTTCGGTGGTAGAAGGTTGTCCGGCAATTGTTAAAGTACCGCCTTCTTGCACAATAATACCCGAATCGGCGTGAAAATGAATTCGAGCTCCTGCATTGACGGTGAGTGTTTTACCTTCGGGAACGCCGGCATAGCCATATACCACATACGGTTTTGAGTTATTCCAAATGTACTCATTACCGTTATCAGGATGATTGTCTTGTAGATTTCTGCCTCGCACTTGTGTTACGTTTCCTTCTTCATTAAATCCGAAATCGATGGTTTCTGAAATTCCATTGGTTTTTGAGGGATAAATAAAATAAGCGTCTTGAATTAAGGTTACGAGTTCTACTTTTTGTGCTTGGGTACCGTTTCCAAAGATAATTTGGTCCGTGTATAAAAAGTCGGTAGGGTTGGCATCGGCAATACTTGCAGTAGTTTCTATAAAAATATACATACTATCTTTGGCCAACAATTCGACATTACTGAATAATTTGGTGTCGTTTTCTACCATGCCATCTACCGTCATTCGGTATTTTGAAGCAGCTCCTCGGGCAAAGCCAATGCTAGGGATACTAATGTTTTTATTGGTTTTGTTATATACTTTAAGTGTGTATGTGCTTGATCCTATGTTGGTAAAAACAGTGTCTAGATAAACTGTATCTCTTGAAAAACGAAGTTCGCCGGTACTTTCGGTGAAATCAAAGTCTGTGCGGCAAGAACTCATTGCTAATAAGAAACCTAAAAATACGAATGAAAAGAGGTAACGCATAAAATATAATTTTGGTAAAAATAATGAAATTTGTGGGATTAAATTTTTGTTTTTTGAATGTTGCTCGAAATCTATAACGTTTTTTTTTAAAATTTATTGAGGGTTAAACCAAGATAGAATAAAATTTTGTGTGCTGTACAATAGAATTAATCTGCTGAAAACGTTGTGCGTTAGGGATTGAAGTGGAAATCCTTTTTTAAGGCTTTTTTTGCCTTAAAAAAGATTGCAACGTAAAGCCCGCCCCGCCTCAACGGGGAACGCCCAAATAAAAAGAATCTTGTTTATGCAATTGGTTCAAATAGTTTAATTTTGCAAGAAATAAACGAGTAATGAGTTTTGATAAAGAAAAAATTTTACAATTGTGTCGGGATTTTTCCAGAAATACGTTGATGCAAACGTTGGAAATTGAATATATTGACGCGGGACCTGATTTTTTACGAGCGAGTATGCCTGTAAATTCGAATGTGCATCAGCCGATGGGTTTGCTGCATGGTGGAGCAACGGTGGCTTTGGCGGAAAGTGTGGGAAGTGCGGCTTCGATGATTTTTATCAATCCAGAAAAGCAGGAGGTGAGAGGAATTGAAATTTCGGCGAATCATTTAAAGAGCAAACGAAACGGAATGGTGTACGGCACCGCCAAAATTGTTCATCAAGGGCGAAGTATTCATCTTTGGGAAATTAAGATTACCGATGAAAATGATAATTTAATTTCGTTGTGCAAATTGACCAACATGATTTTGCCCAAAAGACCTAAAAATGAGTAGTATTTTTCAGAAAGCAGCCCAACATTTTGCAGCTAATTTGCCTTTTGTGCTGTTTTGCAAACCCAATTCGCAGGAGTTAAAATCATTCTTTCAAGTCAATGACTTGCTGCACGAAGTAACCGATTTTGAAACGCCAGGATTTGTGTTTACCAATTTTAAGGCCGACCAATCCTATTTATTTCCTGCCTCGGCATGCGAAATGATAAACGAATTATATGCTTTTGAAGAGGTAAGTACGAGTACAATTCATTCAGAAGCTTCAAACTTTGATCAAGCGAAATTTGAAGGATTGGTTGAAAAAGCGGTTTATTCTATTCGGGAAGGTGTTTTTGATAAGGTTGTACTTTCTAGAAAAGAAACTCTAGTTAAAGAGGATTTTGATTTTTTGGTTGTTTTTCGAAAAATGCTTTCTAAATACCAATCGGCCTTTCGGTATTGTTGGTTTCACCCCAATGTTGGCATGTGGATGGGGGCCACACCCGAACAGCTGATTCATGTAAACGGACGCGAATTTAAGACAGTCGCCTTGGCGGGTACTCAAAAATGGCGCGATGATGAAGTGGTAGTTTGGCAAAAAAAAGAGCGAGAAGAACAGAAGTTTGTAACTGATTATATTTTGGCTCGTTTGGAACACGAGGTCGAATTTATAACTCAAAGCTTGCCATACACCTTTAAAGCAGGAAATTTAGTACATCTAAAAACCGATATTTCGGGTGTTTTTCGGCAAAATACCACCGCTGAAAATAGTGTTTTTGCCTTGCATCCAACGCCGGCTGTTTGTGGACTTCCCACTAAGGCATCACAAAATTTTATTCAAAAGTATGAAGGCTACGATCGGAAGTTTTATTCCGGTTTTCTAGGCGATATACAAGTACAAAAATCGGGTGCTCTGTTGATGGATTTATATGTAAATTTGCGTTGTATGGAAATAGATGAAAATCAAGTTCATATTTACGTTGGCTGCGGTATTACCAAAGACAGCAACCCTGAAAAAGAATATTTCGAAACGGCTAATAAAGCCATGACGATGAAGCAAATTTTGAATTAAACATAATGAAACTAGATATTTTAGCTTTTGGAGCACATCCCGATGATGTAGAGTTAGGTTGTGGCGGCACCCTTGCCAAAGAAATTCATTTGGGTAAAAAAGTAGGAATTATTGACCTCACTCGTGGTGAATTAGGAACGCGTGGTTCGGCCGAAATTAGAGATAATGAAGCGGCTAAAGCGGCACAAATTTTAGGTGTTGCTGTGCGAGAAAACTTGCGTATGCGGGATGGTTTTTTTCAAAATGACGAAGCTCATCAATTGCAGATTATTCAAATGATTCGAAAATATCAACCCGAAATCGTACTTTGCAATGCCATCGAAGACCGTCATATTGATCATGGTAAAGGAAGCAAACTGGTTTCGGATGCTTGCTTTTTATCAGGTTTGCGAAAAATTGAAACGGTACATAAAAATGCAATTCAAGAGGCGTGGCGACCCAAGGTGGTGTATCATTATATCCAGTGGCAAAATATAACGCCTGATTTTGTTGTTGATATATCGGGTTTTCAACAAACAAAAGTAGAGGCAATTTTGGCTTACGATACCCAGTTTTTCAACCCAAATACAAACGAACCTGTAACGCCAATCGCTACGAAAAACTTTTTGGAAAGCATTAATTATCGGGCTCAAGACCTCGGTAGGCTTATTGGTACTGATTTTGGCGAAGGATTTACGGCAGAAAGATATTTGGCGGTCAATAGTTTAGCAGATTTAATCTAATTTTCTAAAAAAACATTTGCAGAAAACAACTTTTGATGTATATTTGCACTCGAATAAACACGGTGGTTGTAGCTCAGCTGGTTAGAGCATCGGTTTGTGGTGCCGAGGGTCGCCGGTTCGAACCCGGTCATCCACCCAACGTTTTAAAAGTCTTAGAGCAATCTAGGACTTTTTTTTATGCCAAAAAACAAAGGCTATCCTTTTCGACAGCCTTTCTTTTTACATTTTAATCATCAATTTTACTTTTTATCTTTTTAACGAGAAATGCCCTCGAACGGTTCGTCCGTCTTCCAGATAAATTACGTACCAATAATCTGATGCAGGTAAGGGTCGTCCGTTGTAAGTGCCGTCCCAACCGTCATCTAGTGCAAAAACTTGGTGGATAAATTTCCCGTAGCGGTCATAAATATAGGTTATCGTCGCTGGACTAAAAAACTGACTAATGCCTTCAATTTTCCACTTGTCGTTATACCCATCGCCATTGGGTGTAAAATATTTTGGTGCTCCAATGATAGCCACAATTTTTTGTACTGTGCCACAACCATTCAAGTCTTTAATGTAAACGGTATGAAATCCCATACTTACATTTTCAAAAACAGGAGACGTTTGGTAAAATCCATCTTCGTAGTCTAAGGCAAAAACAAAATCTCCAATACTTGCCGGATTGAGCAAAATTTCTATGCGGTTGGGTCCTGTGGTGGCGTCCGTTACAATTATATCATCAATAATGGCATTGCTCGAATTTAAAACAGTTATGGTTCTGGTTTTAGAACAGCCTACTGAATTTGTTACGTTCACCGTATATTCGCCCGGCTGGTTCACGTCAATGGCGTATGTATTTTGTGGCAAAGCTACATTGTCTTTGAACCATTCGTAGGTAAAATCTGCTGGATTACCTTCTAAAAGTCGGGCGTCAATGGATACAAATTTTAAAGGTAAATTTTCACATACGTAGTATTCTTTTTCTTGCATTTTGAGCAAATTAGGTAAACGATTTACTTTTAACGCTATTGTACCAATGCCATTGCAGTTATTTTCTTCTTCAATTCTGAAATAAATGGTTGCATCGTAGGCAGTACTGTTGGTATAAGTTGATACGTTCGCGATGGCATTTTCTTCCAAAAGAGCATCATTTAAGGTTTCATAAAACGCAACACTTTGTCCAACATTCAACGTTAAGTCAGCATCGTTTAAATCGAATAGTGCAAAACCATCTTCGCTGCCTTCGGTATCGCAAACAGCAGGAATGGTTACAGTAGGGTTGACTACATTAACCGATAAATTGACCGCACTCGTACTGGAACAACCCGTAGTGAGATTGGTAATCAAAGCCTGAATTTGTTGCGGATTAGATACGTTGGTATAGGCAGAACCAATTGGAGTTCCGTTAAAAGAAAAAGTCACCGCTAGATTTGAATCGTTATTGGTAAGTACTGGTATAACTTCATTTAAATTGAAAAGGGTAATTCCATCGGGTTGAAATCCCGGATCGCATTGTACTAAGGAAGTCGTTATTTGTTCAGGAAGCGGATTTACAATTAATGTAATTTCTTTAATTTTAAAACAATTATCAGGAGTTGTAACTTTTATAAAGACAATTTGTTCGTTAGGAATTATATTCGTGAAGTTAGTTGGCAATGGATTAATTCCGGCAAGAGCATTTTGGTTGGTAGCATAATAATTGATGCTAAAATCATTCAGGTTTTGACCCTGCATAATAGCTACACTTGCTTCGTTTAAGTTGAATGTATTGATGCCGTTACTGTCGTCTCCATCTGAATTATCATCGCAAATGCGGTATGATTCTCCAGGGATTGAAATAGAATTGATTACACTGATGCTAAACTGAGTAGTATTAAAACAACCTGTGGTATTATCGGTAATTCGAGTAAAAATAGTTTGCGGATTTTGGGTGTTGGTAAAATTAGCCGCGTTAGTAATTGGATTATCTCCCGTTAAAGCATCATTGGTATTCAAATGATAGGTTATTGAAACATCTGTTTGGTTGCCAATCATTATGGGTGTGTTTTGTTCCAAATTAAAAACTGTTCGTTGGTCATCAACAGAATCCGTATCGCATTCTTCAATGTCAATGACAGTTCCGGTAGGGATATTAAAAACGGGTGGTGTTTTAAATGTGGCGGTTCCTGTCCAAGCGAGCGAAAAATTACTGGTGCCAACAGGTCTATCAATAACTAAAAAATAGGTTTCGTTATTGTTTACCGTCAACCATTGCACGAAATTATTTCCTTGAGCTGCCGGACCTTCTGTGGGGTCGGTTTCTGTCGCATTCATTCCAGTAGTATTATTTGAGGCCCCCGATGCTTGTGGATTGGTTGTGCTGCATCTGATGGCTTGACCAATATTTCCACACGAAATATTAGGGCCAAAAACAAAAAAATCAAAATCTACTACGATACTTGGATTTTCTGGAGTAAGCACAAAACCCAATGTTCCGCCTTGATCAATGGTGATTTTTAACCAGATACTGTTATTTTCTTGGCTTCCACAGGAATTACTTATTTCAGGAATTCCAACACCGGTTGCACTTAAACCATCAAAACCTGTATTGCCGCAAACCACGATGGCATCGACACAATCATTTTGAGCAAAAGTTACCACTGAAAAGAGTAGAATAAGTAAATGGAATACTTTTTTATGAAGATTCATAGTCGTTTTTTTATGGAGGTAAAAATAAGGTTAATTAGTTTACCGTTTTAAGGAAAAATGGCCTTTAATTATACGATTGTTTTCTAAAATTACAGTAAACCAATAATCAGAAGCAGGAAGGGGTTGTGAATTAAAAGCACCATCCCAACCCGGATTGTCACCCGTTCCACTGAAAACGAGCTTGCCGTATCGGTCAAAGATGTGCACTTTTGCAAAACGGTTTCTTAGTTGGAGGTATTCAATTTTCCAAACATCATTATAACCATCACCGTTCGGTGTAAAATATTTGGGATAATCTAAAACAAAGATTTCTTTTGTTTTTCTGCCACAAAAGTTTTTATCTTTTACATAAACGGTGTATGCACCAGCACGAACATTAATAAAAACCGGATTGTCTTGATAGGTTTCTCCGTCAAGCGAAAATTCATAAACACCGGCACCTTCATAAACGATGGTAACGGTATTGTCTCCGCCTTCAAAATCCTCAATTAGTACGTCTGTGATGGTAGCCACTCCAGATGCCGTAACTATAAATGTTTTGGTATCGGTACAACCATTAGTAGCAACTACTTCTACGGTATACGTTCCGGCGGTTGTTACCACTATCGCGTTGGTATTACTTTGATTGGCATCATTCCATAAATAGGAAACAAAGCCTTGCGGTACTTCTAATTTTATTGCATTTAAGCCTTCGCAAACTACTCTCTCTTCGTCTTCAAAACCTGGAATTTCAACAAAGTTAACTTCTAAAGTGATTGGAATGATACCAAAACAATCTGGACCGTCCGTGAGAGCTGCCCAGATTATTTGTTGGTTTGGAGTGGTATTGGTAAACAAATTAGAAAGTGCATTCGCACCAAGAGTAGCATCTTGAGCGTTTGCAAAATAACTCAGGGTCAAATCATCGGGCAATCCTTCTAAAACAAAAGGCGTCACCTCTGTTGCTAGATTAAATTGCCGGATGCCGTCTTTTGTGCCATCTTCATCACAAAAAGTTATTGGAGCAGGAGGATTGGGCGATGTATTGGCAATAGAAAGCGTAATGGGTACAATTTCGAAACACCCTGAACTATTAAAAACCTGAGCATAAACAATTGTCGAACTGGTAATAAAAGCGGTTGCGTTATCGACTTGATTGGTTGCTGCCTCATCGGTATAAAACTCAACCGATTGAATGGATGCGTCTGTAGATAAGATAGTTGGCGTAGCTTTGGTTAAGTTAAAGGTGGTTATTCCGTTAAAATCTGGGTCACACTGCACAAGGGTAGCAGGACTTGGCGTAAGTTGAGCAGCATATTCAATGGTAATTTCTCCAGTTGAAATACATCCAGAACTTGATAAATTAATTTCAACTTTATACACGCCAGGTTCTGAAACAGTAAAAATCGGATTTGTTTCGCCCAAAAGTAAAACACCATCTTTAAACCATTGATACGTATTGTTTCCTGGTTCAGTGGCATCTAATTGAAGTGTGCTCTGAAAACACAGCGGATTGTTTGTGGCATTTAATCGGTTGTCTCCCAGATTTTTTTCAATCTTGAAACTGCCTCCACCTAAAAATAAAGCCGAATCGTATTGTCTGTTGCCTTGATCAGCCACCACTAATTTTATATGATACAATACGCCAGGCTCAACGGTAGATTCTGCGGTTAAAATTTTGGTTTGACCATTGTAATTTGTCGGATGGTCGGAGGTATTGAATGCATCAAAAAATTGCTCATTGGCGGGCGGACAAATAGTTCCCGGACCTCTAACGGTGTTGACTCTCACAGGAGTTTGCGTTCCAGGCACCACGGCTAAATTTGTGTAGGCATCGGTGGTATTGGCTTTTTTGAGCAAAAACACAAATCCATCCGTAAAACCGCATTGATTTTGACTCGGATTGGATAAATATTGTTCAGACGAAAAAATGTAGTCAAAACTAATTTTATCGGCCAGCGGCAAAAAATCAAACTCTAAAACAGTAGCATTAATAGAGGTAGGGCCAATTTGCAACGCTTGTTCTAAATCGCTATCGCCAAGCCAATTATCGGGTCCTTCGCTTAAAATATTTGTATTCGGTCCCGCAGCCGAAGAAGCTCTTCCCGTGGTTAAAAGAACACCATCAGCAAACGGAAATGTACTTGTGCCGGCTGTAAATTTCCCAAAACTCTGGCCATCAGTAAAACTCCAGGTACTTACGGATACGTTAGAAACATTGGCACACGGATTATTAATTAAAATATCTTGTACAAGTTGGGTGGGACTTAAAGTTTGGTCAACAGTAATAAATTGTGCTCTAGCAAGAGGCGAAACCAAGAAGGCTAAAAGCAAAAAGTAGGTAATTTTAATTCGATTCATACACGACAAAGATACTATAAATCTGCTTTTTTAAGCCGTTATAAAATTGTTAAAGTCCGCTTGTGAAGTAGTAAATCGTCGTGTTTTTCATTGTTTTCTTGCAGATTCTCTAAATCAGTACCTTTTTGTTTCTGTGTTTTTAAGAAAAAGTGATAACAAAAAAATGCGTTTCCGGTATGAAAACGCATTTTAGTTCCCGTAAGGGAGAAACAATTAAAACAAAACAATTATGCAGTCTAACCAAAAACTTTATAAAAACTTGGAGCAATTTTTTTTAAAAAAACTACTTTGTTTTCTACTAGATGTTTGAATCAGTTAAAGGTTGCGTCTGAAAATATTTTTTTTTGTAAGAAAGCTTAACTTTTTTGTTCTTTGTTAAAGTATACCAAATAATAATACATTTGTTTTTCTTCGTCCCAGCCTTTTTCTACGTATTTTTCGGCACTTTCAGGATTAATAAAATCCAGTTTGATTTGAATATTGGTATCCAAATTAATTACGTTTTTCATACGTCGTCGGGCATCACTCACGGCAGCATTAGCTATCGGAAAGGTGGTAACGTCCTCAATGCTGTATTTTTCTCCTTTGTCTACCTTATAATTTTTAAATTCAGGAATCAGCTCCGGATTGTCAAGCACCTCATTTAAAAAATTGCTCTCTTCAAATTGATCGTTTTTAGCAAAATAATTCACCGAACGATTCATAAACATTACTTCTTCTTTCTTGTCTTCGGCAGGAAGTACCACGTCTTTAGCAAAATCCTGACAGAATTTTAAATACTTTTTGGTAATAAAATTTTCATCCTGAAACGCGTCTACGTTCAAAAAGTGTTCGAGCCAGTATCGTGCATCATAACGGTTACTGTCTACTGTAAGAATTTTGTAGCCTTCTTCTTTTTTGTAATTAAAAATCAAACAGCCTTTGTCTAATTTGTTCAAATTGATTCCTTGCTGTAAAATCATTTCCAAGTGCGTCTCTTTTTCTTCAAACTGCAAAAAATCAGTTTGTACTTCACTTTTAAAAATACCAATGGCATCTACCACATTATTATCAATGCTGATGTTGGTTAAATGTGTAATATAAACCTCACCGTTTTTAATGTGCGGATGATTACTTTGCTCAAATAAATGCTTCGTGATTTTCTTCGATACTTCGTGAACCGAACTTGGATTATCAAAAATTTCACTTGCCATCACAAACATTTCATTGTAATCCAAATCGACTTCGTGGGCAAATTGAAAATAATTTTCCTCCTTATCTCTAAAAGGTTTAAAAAAATATTCTTTAATCAAAGGAACAATTTCGTCGCTTAAGCTAAAAGTTTGTTCCGATAAAAAAAGTGCCTCGTTACGGCTTTTGTTTCCAACACGGTGTATGGAAAGCGATTCGATGTGGGTGTTAAATAGGTTAATCATAGTAGTAGCCCCTCCCGTCCTCCCCAAAGGGAGGCACCAAGAATAGACAGTATTTAGTTAGTTATATTTTCAGTATGTTTTTTGTTCACCCTTTGAATCCGACGCTTCGGGATAGGGGGCTAATTCCAATTCTCTTCAAATCCAAAATCCTCAAAGTTTTCGCCACCATCCAGCATATCCAAGTCATCTTCGTCATAGTCGTCGTCGAATTCCCCATAAAGGTCGTCGGCGTTTTCGGCCTCAAACATTTTTTCGTCGGCAGAATCGGGCATTTCACCATGCGAAAATAACAATGACGGATAAGTTTCTCCCGCCACCGGCTCTTCAATAGCGGCAAGTTCAACAAGAAAAGTCCACATCAGGATAAAATCATACACATAAATAATCTTCGTATTTTGTGCATCAAGTACATCCGATAGCCTGTAATCGCTCATGATTTTTTGTTCGCCTAAAACTTCTCCGGTATCAAAAAGCGGAATTTCCTCGTCTTGATTCCAAGTTTCATCGCAGGTATAAAACGAGCCAACCTCGCTACCATCAAACCCAAAAGCATTAAAAATCGCGTTGTGCAAATCCTCTAAGGTATCGTCTTCCTGAATAGCAATATCCCTGAAAACATCCTCCTCGGCATCGAGAATAACTCTAAATTTATAAACCATAATCTGTAAATAATAGTGAGGCGTCAAAGGTAAAATTTAAATTTTGTTTTCGTTAAAAAAGTAATCAACAATTGGATTTTAATTTTTTAGAGCGAATGGCTTGGTTCCTTTTGGTTTCCTTATTCCCGCTATTCGCTGCAATCTCCCGATGATTGCTTGTTCCGATAGCTATCGGAACAAGCAATCATCGGGAGGATTTCCGCTGCTATCGGGGCTAGTTGGGAAACTTTAGGCTTCTTGGGAAACTTCGGGAAGATTGTATAGGATTATTTTAAAAAAAAGCACGTAAGGAAACAAATTCACTGCTAAACTTCAAGACAAAAGCACATTTTAAATTAAAGTTAAAACAACAACACAGGTTGCACACCCGAGTCCCGATAATTATCGGGACGAACAGACGAAGTAAATTGACATGAATTTAACCTGATTGATCAGATTTTAATTTGCGCAATTGAATTTTGAATCAGTGAATTTGTGCAAATTGGTGCAATCTGTGTACAACTATTTTTTTCGTATTAATTGAAATTCCATCTGATTAGTAGTATTTACTACAAAAAAAGTGTAAAGTTGCCCTGAGTCAAACTTTCGATGTTGTTGGCGCTTGTGCAAGAATTTATTATTTTTATCAAAAATAATATCGTATGCAGTGGGAAGCAAAAATGATCAAACACCGAAACGAAAAACGAATTGCCGTATTTTTTGAAAAAAATGCCGATTTGATTTTGCGCATCAAAAAGTTAGACGGAGTCAGATGGAGTCAAACGCTAAAAGCTTGGCATTTGCCGGATACCAATGAAAATCGGATTCGGTTTAAAATCGCAGAAAACGAAGGAAAATCGGCTTTATCACAAATAAAGCAAGTCAATCAATTGATATTAAAGCGATTTATCGAAGAAATACAATTAAAAGGCTATAGTGATGCCACGCTTAAAACCTATCGCAATGAATTTGGCATTTTCCTTAAGTACCTCAAAGATTTACCTGCCGAAAATTGCACGGTCGAAGACATACGTAACTATATTTTATACTGCATTAACGAACTACAATTATCCGAAGCCACAATTCACAGTCGCATCAATGCCATCAAATTTTATTACGAACAAGTGTTACGAAGAGAACGATTTTTAATAGAAATTCCGCGTCCTAAAAAAAGAGCACAACTGCCCAAAGTAATCGCTCCAGCCGACATCAAAAAGCTATTTGAAACCACACCAAACTTAAAGCACAACACGATGTTGAAACTTTGTTATGGTTTAGGACTGCGTGTTTCTGAAATTGTGAATCTAAAAATAACCGATATCGACAGCAAAGCGATGCACGTTTTCATTGAACGCGCCAAAGGTAAAAAAGACCGATATGTCAATTTACCCGAAAGTATAGTACCACAACTTCGCGCTTATTTTATAGCATACAGACCCAAAATCTATTTATTTGAAGGACAATTTGGCGGCAAATACAGCACCCGAAGTGCACAACAAGTATTTAAAAACGCACTGCACGAAGCAAAACTCAATAAAACGGTAGGTATACATAGTTTGCGCCACAGTTTTGCCACCCATTTATTAGAGCAAGGCACTGATATCCGATTTATTCAAGAACTCTTAGGGCACAGCAACATCAAGACCACATTACTCTACACGGAGGTAAGCGACAAGAGTATCCGAAAAATAATTAGTCCTTTAGATCATCTGTAATAAATATTTTGCTATTTTTGATAAGTGTAAAAGAAACACGAATCCGACAACACAAAAAAACGCATTGCGTTTTTTTGTGTTGTCGGAGAGAATAACAACAAAATCAAATAATTAGATATGCTGCAGCTTTTAGAGTTGCGTATATTTAAGAGTTAACTGCCATTTTACCAAAAAAAACGAAAAAGAAAATATGAAAAAAGGATTAAAAATTATTGGAATTATTTTAGGAGTTATTGTTTTAATTATTGGAATAATTGGATTTATTGGTTGGAGAAAAATGCAGAAATTTAATTTGCTTCAAGAACAAGCCAATTATATTATGGAAAATTTAGACAATCCAAATATTGGAGAAAAATTTCCAGCTAAATATTTCCCAAAAGAACAACTTGAACCAATTATTGGAGGAATAAGACAAAACTGTGATTGGAAAAATAAAGATGGAAAATTCGTGGATTTTTTCACTGAAAAAAATATAGGAGGAATTGACCAAACTGCATTTATTTATGAATACTATATGAAATGTGATAGTTTGAGATTTATTCTATCATTCAATACCGAAAATGAACCAGAATTAATGGGATTTAAATTCGAGCCAATCGAAACAGAAAATCCAATGATTTTATTTCCCGAAAAGCAATTAAAGAATAGAAAATGAAAATATTACCAATTGAAAAGTTAACTCTAATTACTGAATTGTCAAAATCCAAAGTAATTGAAGAGTTGAATTTAAACATAAGACCAAAACAGAATTTTGGATTTGGAAATAAAAATGTAGAAAGCGGAAAGAAATTCGAAGGAAATATATTTGGCGATAATTTTAATGTTACAAGAATTATAAATTACAAAAATTCATTTCTTCCAGAAATCAATGGTAAAATAATTGAAAAACTAAACGGAACAGAAATTGAGGTTGAATTAAAACCAGCGGGATTTGTTATGGGTTTTATGATACTTTGGTTTGGTGGAGTTTCATTTGGATTTATTGCAACCCTAATTGGAGCAATTATTGGAGAAGGTCCAATTTATGCTTGTATAATTCCATTATTTATGTTGCTTATGGGATTTGGAATGTCGAAATTTGGATTTTCAACAGAAAGTGAAAAATCTAAAAAGGATATAATTGAAATATTACAAGCAAAAGTAAAGAAATAAAAAAACGGCAGTTAACAGCAGTTTGCAAAAATGGCGGGTTTTGGGCTTAATTTAAAGTTGGTTTTGTGCTTGCAAAGTCAGTGTTTAACCGAAAGTTTAGGCTTCCTAAATCCGCCACTTCTGCAAGCTGCAAAACGTGTGTGACTTGAACAACAGCAATAGCTGTTGGTGCTTTAAAACAGATGAGAGTAGGTCTCTCAGTAACGATTTTCAGGAATAGTTACTAAACCACCTTATGCAGCGTGAGTTGGAAACACTCAGGTTGTGAGCGATAAGGAAAAACGGGAGCAAGACTTCTGTA